>TARA_R110002033_G_scaffold147311_1_pt1 | contig 20375 bp, 16 predicted proteins | sample TARA_R110002033 | Tara Oceans TARA_R110002033 (sample SAMEA4397051) | marine metagenome | biome: Polar Biome; feature: [SRF] surface water layer (ENVO:00010504); material: water (ENVO:00002006), including particulate matter (ENVO:01000060) such as... | depth 5 m
TCTCACTTTTTGGGGTTGAAATTCCTGCTAAAGCCTTGAATGGGAAGGCTAAATCAGGTGTTCGAAGTCCCTCTTTCCGGCAGTACGGCAAAGGCTGCGAAAATGCCAGTCTCAGGACCGTTTTCCGCCCGATGATGTCGGTATTTTTCCATATTTTCCAAGGGCTTGATAGAAACTTGAGGGCGTGTTCGAACGACTCCTCGAAGGTATGCCTTGGCTTGCCGTTTTCGACGATGCTTTCCTCTGCCAGCGCCTTTTCACGCTCCAGCTTCGCAACCTTCTTCTCGTACGCTCTGACTACCGAAGCGTTGCCCGTCTCAACGATCCGGTCGAGAAGCTGATCAATCTGCTTATCCAATGTCCGGATGCTGCTTTTTAGCCCTGTGACGGCCTCAGAAGCCTGTCCAGCGCGTATATCCCACGCGTCCTTGAACATGGCCCTCACGAGCTTGAACAGGCCCCCACAGGGCTCCAAACGGCTCAGAAGCTCTTCGAATTCGCCTTCGAGTTCGTCACGCTTGATCGACTTGCGGTAGCTCTCGCAGCCCTTGGTCGGGCAGAGATAGTACGGATATTTCTGGTTCTTGCCCTTGGACCAGCAGGCCGTCAGCGGCTTGCCGCAGTCATTGCATAGCACGAATCCCCGCAGCGGGAAGTCCGCGCTGATATCTTTGCGCGCCGGAGCCTTGGCCGTGCTCTGGAGCCGGTCCTGTATCTTTTCGAAGGTTGCGAGGCTGATCAGCCCCTCATGCTTGCCCTCGCGAAGGCTCACGCCCCAATTCGCGACTTCGACATAGCCCGCATAGATCACGCGGGTCAGCAGCTCATAGACGCGCTGATTCCGAATCTCGCCGTTCGGCAGGTCTTTCGGCCATGACGGCTGACGCTCAAGAAAGCGCTTCACCTCCACCTGCGTTGCGAAGCGGCCCGAGGCGTAGCCTTCAAGGGCCTCTTGCAGGATCGAGGCTTTCGGCTCGTCACGGACAAGAATCTTGCCGTGACCGCCCGAGCGCTCGTAGCGGTAGCCGACCGGAGCCTGGAACACCCAATAGCCGTTCTGCGTCCGCGCCCGCATCCGGTTGATGGTCTGCTCGCCGTTCTTCTGGCGCTGGTGCTGCGAGACCGAGGCCAGCAGGTTCTCGACAAGCTGGGAGTCAGAATCCTTGCCAAACTCGATGGACGGGCTCACCAGCACGCCGCCCGCGTTCTCGATCTCCATGCGCAGCTCGAAATGCGCCATCAGGCCGCGCGCGAGGCGGCTGATGTCGTCAATGATGACGGCATGCGGTTCCTTGCGGTGCTGACGCAGGAACGCCAGCATCGCAGACATGCCTGGCCGCATCGTCACGCTGCCCGACATATCTTCGCCGAAGACCTCGGCGATCTCGTAGCCCTTGTACTTGGCGAACTCTCGGCAGCGGGTTTCTTGCGAGCCGAGGCCATCGCCCCGCACGGTCTGCTTCGTGCTCGACACGCGGCAGTAGATAACCGCCTTTGTGATTGCCTGTTCTTGTTGTTCTTGCAGAGTCATCTCGCCTCCGGCCTCTCAGGGCAGTTAGTAAGTTGGTTTGTTTGGATCATCCGAGTTTAGCCGATTGCGGGCCTCTTTGGCACCTTGATCGGGCGCGGCAGAATCTTTTCCACAGGCTTCTTGCAGCGGATGGACGCCGTAGCCGAGCTCGACGAATGTCACAACGATGCTCCAGACCGCATTCAGAAACTCTTCTTTCTGCTCCGGTGTCAGATCGGACCCGTCAAGATATTCCTGATACTTGGCAACATCGACGGTCAGTGTCGGACGTGCCGATCCCGAGAAGGCTTCCAGTAATTTTGAGGTGCTGTCGGCATCATTGTAATGTTTCATCGGTCACTCCGATCTTTCGCTACACTGATGCCTCTTTCCCTATTTTACCGCGTTTTGCGGTAATTCGGCAAAAAGAGACGGGGTAATTCTTTGCTGCAAAGCCGCAATGATTGCGGCTTTATGGCCTAGCGCTCTCGTCCAGAGTCATTGTCGCGTCTGCTGCGCTCGAATGATCTGGTCTTCCTCGGCCCACGTGCACGCTCGTTGAAACGATCCAGTACGACCTCCTTCATTTGTTCGAGTTCCTTTCGTTTGGCCGCGTAGTGCTCGACGATGGTGTTGCGGCGTTCTGTGAATTCCGCGCGCAGCCTCCGGTATTCCTTTTGCGTGAGGCGCGGGGTGATCCGGCCCAGGTGGAATTCGTTCTGAAGCTTTGGCTGAAAGCGGCGCTTCTCAGCTTCCCAGGCCAGATCATGGTTCTTGAGGGCGGCATCACGTTTCTCGGCCAGCCTCTTGGCATAGGTGTGCAGTCCTTCGAGCGCCGCCCTCTGGGCGTCGGACACGCGGCGAAATTCGTTCGACGGGGTTTTCATGGATCACCTCAATTGCAGGCTTGGGACAGGATGGAGGTTTGGTCTGCGAGCGCCGCGACACGGCGCTCGTCATGCTGGCTGCCTTCGGCAAGGGCACGCTCCACGCACCGTTTGATCAAAATGGGTCGCGACAGGTCGCCATAGACGCTGGCAAGCCGCGTCAGGCCGCCTTCGTGCTGAAGCATCACGTCATGACCAGCGCGGGGGTTGGGCAGGATCAGCACGACTTCGACGCTTTCCAGCGGGACGGATTTCGCGCGAAAGACGCCATGCCGGACGAACACTTCGTCATGATCGACGATGATGGTGACGTGCTCGCGATTGCCGAGCCAGGTGAGAAGCTGGAACAAGCCCAACTCCATCACGAGGATCGCGCCGCCGATCCAGTAGAGGGTGAACATCCAGCCGCGTAGATTTTCGAGCGGCGCGTCCGCTGCGTCGGCATTTGCTACTTCCGCCAGCGCGCCGAGTGCGTTTGATACGCCCATCACCACATAGGCCGCAAACTGGAGCATGTAATTTTCGTCCGGCTTCGATTGCATATCCGGCGCGTACTGCGAGATCAGCGCGGACAAAGCGGCGAGCGATACCAGCAAATAAAGGCCGGTGCGTATATCACGGGTGGAAGGCAGACGATGCGCGGCCTTGATGCGCGAGGTGTTCCCGCGCCGGTCGTGGCGGGGCTCGCCATCAATCCAATGGCGTTTGAGCTGCAATAAATTCATTGTCTTCTCCTTCTTATCCATTGGTGAGTTTTCTGATCAGGGGAGCCCAATCGACGGGCATCATCACGAAGACGGGACAATCCCATTGCGCCCCCAACTGCTCGCGCATGCCCTGAATGCCAAAGTATCGGCACTCAAAGCAGCGACCGTCCTTGATGCAGCGGTACGTCACCAGCACATGCGGCGTGCCGTAGGTGAGGCTGACGCCGATGACCGCCACCGCGAACCACGTCGCCACGCGCGGCTTGAGCAGCCAGCGCAACAGGGCAATGATGCGGTCAGCCCGGGCGCGGCGCGCCGCAAGTACCTTCTGGCGCTTCGTCGGCACCGCCGGACGCTGGCGCGGGCGCGGCGCTCTGCGGCTAACGACCTCGACTTCGATCCTGCTCATGAGTTGCTCCCTCTGCGAAAATAGCGAAGGCGGAAGGCGGGCTTGCCGTCTCGGGGGTGATCGCCCTCCATCGGGTTTGCATCAGCCCATTCGCGCCATGGCGAGACATCCCAGTACGGCACCTTCGCGGCGAGAACGGGCGGTGCGGATTTGATGAACAGCAGTTGCCGATCATGTGGCAGCGTCATGATCTCCTGCGGTAGCATCAGCGAAACACCGCGCTCAGACGCGGTGACGCCGATTTCCTCATCGGCGCGCTGGCCGAGATTGTAGCTGCGCGTGATGATCGAGCGCTCGCCAAGCAGCTTCGAGAGCCGCTGCGCCAAGTCGAAGTCCTGCACCGCGAAGAATTGCTTCACCTCGGCCTGGCTCATGATCACGTTCGCGGTCTCGCGCCCGTAGACCTGCGCAAGATGCGAGAGGTCTTGCACAATAGCCCAGACGCGCACGCCATAGCCTGGCAGCAGCGTCAGTGCTTCGGCGAAGCCCGCGATCTTGCCCATGTTGGCGAACTCGTCGAGCAGGAACAGAACGCGCTGATTACTGCGCTGTGTCGTCACTGCGTTGATTGCATGCCGCGAGACGAGCGCAAGCCACATGCCGTAATCACTGATCTTCTCAGCGGGGATCATGACATAGACGGTCGTGGGACGAGCCTTGAGGTCTTCAAAGCGGGCATCGGTGCCAGAGACGGCATCGGCCATCGGCCCGCCAGGCCGGAAAACCTGAAGGGCGTTCGATGCGCCGTTGCGGAAATCATCGAACTGCCGCACCCCGTCCTCGAACTGGGTCAGAAGCTCAGCGCCATAGGCGGCGACAACGCCATCAAGCGCATCAGATTCTGCCATCTCACGAAGGGTCAGCTCCAGTAAGTCGGTGTTCTTGATGGCCCGCCACAGCTCCGGCAGCGTGCAACGCTCGGGCCTGCCGCGCGTGGCAAAATGAAGCTGCATGCCTTCGAGGATGTTGCGCGTACCATCACGGAAGAAGCGGTTCTTGTCGCCGCCCGCCGGTTCCGGTTCCAGCATGAACGCATTGGCCCGCGCGGCATCGCCCAGCTCGTGGTGACGGCGCGGATCGGCTGCCATGTCGATCAGCGGCTGGAGCGGGTTGTACCGGTCACAGCGCAGCCCGTTCAGCTTCCAAGGGTTGAGGAAGATGACGTTGTGACCGAAAGTCTCCTGCCGGTGACGGGCGGTGATGGCCGCAAGCTCACCTTTCGGATCGGTGACAAAAACCGAGCCGGAATAGTGCAACAGGTTCGGGATGACGACGCCCGTGCCTTTTCCCTGACGGGCGGGCGCGACTGTCAGCAGGTGCGCCTTGCCGTTGAAGAACAGCGGTACGCCGTCTTTCGCTCCGAGGAACAAGCCTTCGGGGCCGGTGAGGCCGAAATCGGCGCAATCACGAAGATCAGCAAAGGCAGCGTCGCCGAAGACACCGGTCGGGGTCTCCGCTCTACGGCGGGCGATCCAAAGTAGCAGCGTGCGGAGCAGATCGAGGACGCCGATGCCGAACGTCCAGACGCCCGCGAGGAACAGAAAGCCGAGCGCGAACACGGCCACCGGATCGCTATGAAAATCCAGCGGGACGAGCAGTTTCCATATGCTACCGGCGATCAAGCCGCCGATCAGCATGTGTCCGATAGGGTTGGGAGGTCTTGTGTGTGCCATCCCAAGTCTATCATTCAAAGTTCAAGTTTTTTCAAGGAAATCACGAGGACGTGAACGCGTCAGAAGGCGCGGCTCTCCATTTTGTAGTACAAGTCGCAAAAAGTACTACATTTAGACCCCTAAGATTGACTGCAAGATGTGTGTTGTACTACAACACATCTTGGCAAGGGGGCCGCTGCGCGCCCCCGTTGCATCCCCCAGCCCATGGCTTTTTCAGGGCATTGAGCCCGTTCCAGAGCCAGCAGACCGTATCGCCGGTCAACCACTCGCAGGGCTTGGAGACGTCCCTCTCCACCTGCACCGAACCATGGATCAAAGGGCGTATCGCCGCCCCTTGAAACCCACTCGCAAGGGAGCCTTCAGCGCTCCCCTGCACCCCATCGACTTGGCGGGAGTTCCTGCCCCCAAGACCCCTGACCACTTCATGGAGACGACTTCATCGAGACCATGGAAGGGAGCTTTCGCGCTACCCTTGCCCTGGACCTATCCCATCGACTTGGGAGCCGTCCGCCCCAAGACCCCTAGCAACCTGCTGCACGTCGCCAGCCGATGCACAACACGGCTAGCCATCCGAGCCCTGTGGATAACTCCCAGACCATCCGGATTCTGGATGCACGTACCAGATGTGCCTGCTAAGGTCGCTAAAAACACAACCCCTTCGAGGGACGGAGCACGCATTGTACGAGAACGCATTCAACAAAATCGAACGAGACCTTCGCGCCGAAGAAGGCATCGCCAACGAATTGGACTACGTGGAACAGACCTCATGGGTGCTGTTCCTGAAATACCTGCACGATCTTGAAACCGAGCGCGCAGACCGCGCTGAACTCGATGGCGTAGACTACACCCCAATTATCGACGGCGCTTTCCGTTGGGACAAATGGGCCGCGCCCAAAAAGGACGGCGAGTTTGACCACAACGCGGCCCGCATCGGCGATGACCTGATCAAGTTTGTCGATCAGGAGCTGTTCCCGTACCTCGCATCCTTCCGCCAATCCGCGACGAGCCCGCAGACGATCCAGTACAAGATCGGCGAAGTCTTCACGGAGCTGCGCAACAAGTTCCGCTCTGGTTACATCCTGCGCGACGTGCTCGAAGCCGTGGACGGTCTGTCCTTCAATACGCAGGCCGAACGGCACGAGCTGTCACAGCTCTATGAAACCCGCATCCGCCGCATGGGCAACGCGGGCCGGAACGGCGGCGAATACTACACGCCGCGCCCGCTCATCCGCGCCATGATTAAAGTCACCGCACCCAAGATCGGCGAGACCATCTATGACGGCGCTGTCGGTTCCGCAGGCTTCCTCTGCGAAGCCTATGATTACCTGCGCACCGACAAACTCTCTGCGTCCGACTACGAAACCCTGCAAACCAAAACCTTCTACGGGCAAGAGAAGAAGGGCCTCGCCTACGTCATTGGGATCATGAACATGGTCCTGCACGGGATCGAAGCCCCGAATCTGATCCACTCCAACACGCTCAACGAGAACGTGATGGATATTCAGGAGAAGGACCGCCACGACATCATCCTCGCCAATCCCCCCTTCGGCGGGGGCGAGCGGCGCGAGGTGCAGCAGAACTTCCCGATCCGCACGGGCGAGACGGCCTACCTGTTCCTGCAACACTTCATCCGCAAGCTGAAGGCAGGCGGGCGGGCCGCCGTGGTGATCAAAAACACCTTCCTCAGCAACACCGACAACGCCTCCATCGCGCTGCGCAAGGAATTGCTGGAGGCGGCGGAGCTGCACACCATCCTCGATTGCCCAGGGGGCACCTTCCAGGGCGCGGGCGTGAAGACCGTGGTGCTGTTCTTCGAGAAAGGCGCACCGACGCGGGACATCTGGTATTACCAGCTCGATCCGGGCCGCAGCCTTGGCAAGACCAACCCGCTGAACGACGACGATCTGGCGGAGTTCGTGGAGCTGCAACGCAGCCGCCCGAACGGGCCGAAAAGCTGGATCGTGAACCGCGCCGATCTGGACGAGAACACCTACGACCTGTCGGTCAAGAACCCCAACGCACCCGAGGCCGAGGCACTGCGCAGCCCCGAAGCGATCATCGCCGACATGCTGGCACGGGACGCCGAGACGGCGCAAATTCTCGAAGAAATTCGGGGGATGCTTTGAAGGATACCTCATCCGCACCTTGGCCGATAAAGCCACTCGGCGACCTGTGCCGAATTGAACTTGGCAGCACTCCCGCGCGAAAGAGCGCGGCCATGTGGGACCCAGACCGCACAACTGAAAACGTCTGGCTGTCCATCGCTGATCTTCCTCAAAGCCTTCACGCCGTCGCGACCGAAAGCAAAGAATATGTGTCGGACTTGGCGGCCAAAAACATGCGACTAATCCCTAAAGGAAGTCTTTTGGTCAGTTTCAAGCTGACCTTAGGAAGGCTTGCATACGCAGGCCGCGACCTTTTTTCGAACGAGGCCATCGCCTCCCTTCTAGATATCGATGAACGGCAAATCTCGAAGGAATTTCTCTATTGGGCTTTGACTGCGTTTGACTGGCACAAGGCCGCTGAGGGTGATCAGAAAGTTAAAGGCAAAACGCTGAATAAGGCGAAGCTCAAAACGATTCCCATCCCCCTCCCGCCGCTCGAAGAGCAACAGCGGATTGTTGCGGTTCTGGACGAGGCCTTCGAGGGTCTGGCCCGCGCCCGCGCCCACGCCGAAGCCAATCTACAAAACGCGCGGGATATTTTAGAAAGCCAACTTGGGTCACAGTTTCTGGTCGGCAGTCCTGATTGGGTTGAGAAAAAGATGGGCGATATTTGCGGCCTCATCACCGATGGCAAACATGGAGACTGCGAAAATGAAGATGGTTCAGGCTATTACTTTCTGAGCGCCAAGGACGTAAAGAATGGAACGCTGAACTATGATGGATCTAGGCAAATCACTTTTGCAGACTTTCAAGAAACGCACAGACGCACAGATTTGAGTGCAGGCGACGTTCTGGTTACTAACGCTGGAACAATCGGCCGTACAGCAATCGCGCAAGACGATCCGAGAACTGAACGCACTACGTTCCAAAAAAGTGTTGCGGTACTTAAACCTAAACGCGAAGTCATTGACAGCAACTTTCTCGAACTTGGCCTCAGGGCAAACTTGGTAAATCTTCAGAAATTAAGTGCGGGAGCGGCCCAGAAAAACTTGCTACTGCGCGATTTGCGCTCCTTCATTGTAAGAATGCCTGAGAGAATTGAAGAGCAAATGAGAGTCGCCGATGACTTTGCGAAGTTTCAGGCCAAGGTTGAACTATTGGAAAACAAGGCCTTGGGCAAGCTACAAGACCTCGACGATCTCTGCCAATCCCTTTTGCAGAAAGCCTTCGCGGGCGAATTAACCTGACGTAACGAGTAAAGAAGATGAGCATTCACGACGAAACCGAAGCCGATACCCGCGCCGAGCGCATAGACCCCGTCCTTGCGGCGGCGGGCTGGGGGCAGAACGGCTCCAAAGTTCGGCGTGAAGTCATCTGCCCTGGGCGCATCCAGTCAGGCGGCACGCGCGGCAAAGGCCTGTCTGCTGATTACGTGCTAATCCACAAAGGTCAGAAGCTTGCTGTGATGGAGGCCAAGCGTGCGGGCGTTAGCCACCGCAACGGCGTTGGTCAAGCCAAGGACTACGCTACCCGTCTTGGCTCGCGCTACGCCTACGCTTCCAACGGATTGAGCTGGTATCAGATCGACATGGCCAATGGGGCCGAGGGCGACATGGACTTGCCCTTCCCAACGCCTGACGAACTGTGGGATCGCACCTTCGCCGACCAGAATGACTGGCGCGAGCGTTTTGGTGCCGTCGATTTCGAGACCGACGGCGGCAAGTGGGAGCTTCGCTACTACCAGCACAAGGCGATCAATGCAGCGCTTGAGGCCGTAGCCAAAGGCGACCGCCGCATCCTGCTGACGCTCGCCACAGGCACGGGCAAGACCTCCATCGCTTTCCAAATCGCGTGGAAGTTGTTCCAGGCCAAGTGGAACCTGACGGGCGAGCCCATCCGTCGCCCGCGCATCCTGTTCCTCGCTGACCGCAACATCCTTGCGGATCAGGCCTACAACGCCTTTTCCGCCTTCCCGAATGATGCTGTCACACGGATTGATCCCGACACGATCCGCAAGAACCGTGGCAAGCCGCCGAAGAATGCGAGCCTGTTCTTCACAATCTTTCAGACCTTCATGACCGGTGATGGCGAACCCGTATACATGCAGTATCCGCCCGATTTCTTCGACTTCATCGTGATCGACGAATGCCACCGTGGCGGCGCGAAGGACGAAAGCGAGTGGCGGCGGCTGTTGGAGTATTTCGAGCCAGCCGCCCAGCTTGGCCTAACCGCCACGCCCAAGCGCAAACACAACGCCGACACCTATGCCTATTTCGGCGAGCCTGTTTACACCTACGCCCTGCGCGACGGGATCGAAGACGGCTTTCTGACGCCATTCAAGGTGCGCCAGATGGCCAGCACCATTGACGAATATGTCTATGACGGCAGCGACGACCTGATCGCGGGCGCTATTGAAGAGGGGGAAGCCTTTACAGAAGGCGACTTTAACACGCGGATCATCATTCCCGAGCGCGAGCATAGCCGCGTAAAGGAATTCATGAGCCAGATCGATCAACGCCAGAAGACCTTGGTCTTCTGTGCCACACAGGACCATGCGGCGCTGGTGCGCGACATGATCAACCAGGTGAAGGACAGCGCCAACCCAAACTACTGCCACCGCGTTACTGCTGATGATGGTGCTATAGGCGAGAAGCACCTTCGCGACTTCCAAGATAATGACAAGACAATCCCAACGATCCTGACAACCTCTCAGAAGCTCTCAACGGGCGTAGATGCCCGAAATGTTCGTCATATCGTGCTGATGCGCCCGATCCGCTCCATGATCGAGTTCAAGCAGATTATCGGGCGCGGAACGCGGACTTACGAGGGAAAGGACTTCTTTACGATCTGGGATTTCGTGAAGGCGCACGAGAACTTCAATGACCCCGAATGGGACGGCGAACCGCTTGAGCCGGAGCCCCCGAGGGGGCCTCGCACGCCTCCAAGTGGACCAGAGGCTGGGCCGGATGGTGATCCTCCCGATCCTGGCGGCGACGGTGAGGATGAGCCCCCGCGCGATAAGATTGTTGTGAAGCTATCCGACGGAAAAGTACGCCAGATCAAGTATATCGCGTCAACCACGTACTGGAGCCCCGAAGGCAAACCGATTTCTGCGGCAGAGTTTCTTGAACGGCTGTTCGGAGACCTTTCAGGCATCGTTGCCGACGAGGATCAGCTTCGCGCCGTATGGAGTGATCCTGACAATCGCGAACGTTTCCTACAGCAACTTTCCGACAGGGGGTATGATCAGGAACGCTTGAACGACATCCGCAGCCTCGTCGATGCATCCGACAGCGATCTGTTCGATGTTCTGAGTTACATCATGTTCACCAACGCGCCTAGAACACGGCACGAGCGAGCCGACTACGTCCGGTCTGATGGAATAACAGATGCTGATGGGGAGATGAAAGACCTCCTCCTGTCTATCCTTGGCGCTTACGAGGCGCGTGGAGAGAGTGAACTCGCAACCAAGAAACTCGGGACATTCCTGACAGCACGCTACGGCAGCGTGAGCGAAGGCAAGGAACGGCTCGGTGGGCTGGCCGCAGTGAAGGATGCCTTTCGGTCCATGCAACGGACGCTCTATTCGGATCAGCAAACAAACTCTTCAAACCAGAACTGAACACCCATATGCCCCTGTTTGAACTCGATAAATCTGAAATTTCTGCGTTGACGGATGTCGAATTGCGTGAGCTTGTTGCGCGCTTATGTGAGGCGGAACTTGCGAAAGCAGGTATGCCGCGAGGCGCGGTACGCTGGAGCGGATCGCAAACCGCGCCAGATGGCGGACTCGACGTTGAAGTCCGTCGCGATGGCGTGAAGCATTCCGGTGATTTCCTACCTACCATTCCAGTGGGGCTACAGGTCAAGAAGCCCAAAATGGCCGCTGCGAAAATTCAGGAGGAAATGTGTCCTTCTGGAACGTTGCGCGATGTGATCAGTGATCTTGCCGATGAATGCGGAGCATACATCATCGTCAGCCTTGATGATGATTGCGCCTCAAAGCCGCTGGCCGATAGAAAAAAGGCCATGCTAGACGCAGTAACTGCTCTGCCAAACGCATCCCAGATCAAGTTGGAATTCTATGACAGAGGACAGATTGCGAACTGGCTTAGGGCACACCCTGGCGTGCAGCTTTGGGCTCGGGAGAAGCTAGGCCGTCCAGCCACGGGTTGGCGGCCACATGGCAAGTGGAGTTCAACACCAGGAGGGGCTGACGATGCGTTAATCTGCGAAGAAAGCTTGCGCATCACCTTGCCTGGTAAGCGCTCTCCTGATCTTCCGCTAGTGGATGGCTTAAACGAAGTTCGGCAGCTTGTCCGTGATTCAAGAAAGGCGGTTCGCATAGTCGGACTCTCTGGAGTCGGAAAGTCGCGCTTTGTACAAGCTCTGTTCGAAGAAGGAGTCGGAGAAAGACCGCTTGATGGTTCGTCTGTCATATACGCGGACTTAGGCGACGCGCTCGATCCGACTGCTAATGATCTGGTTCGTCAGCTTTCTACCTTGGACCAGAGCGTTTACCTCGTTCTCGATAATTGTCCGCCGGATGTTCACTCCCGCCTCGCGACTCGAATTCAGCAGGCTGACGCCAAGATTAAGCTCATTACGGTCGAGTATGACGTTGCAGACGATAAGCCAGAATCTACCGACGTGGTTCGCCTCGATGTCAAGGATGGAGCAATCGCAGAAAAGCTGGTTCGTAGACGATTTCCAAATCTTGGGCAATTGAATGCGAAGACAATTGCAGATTTTGCAGGGGGAAATGCGCGCCTTGCGCTTGCGCTTGCCGATCAGGTTGAAGACAGCGAAGATCTATCATCATTTTCGAACCAGGAGCTTTTTGCTCGACTCTTTCGGCAACGCCAGGCCGATGATCCGAATCTGCTTCCCGCAGCAGAAGTTCTCTCGCTTGTCTATTCATTCGACACGCGTCTGACAGGTGAGGCATCTGATGAGCTTGCGGTGCTCGGGCAATTCAGTGGTCACACCGCTTTGCAGCTGTACCAAGCATCCGAGACACTCTTGCGACGTCAGATAGCGCAGAGACGTGGGCAATGGCGTGCGGTCCTGCCGCACGCCATCGCAAACAGTCTTGCGCGTTCGGCATTAGGAAATCTCCCCATGCCTTTACTGCGCCCGGTCTTTGAGGCTCAAGGGAACGTTCGCTTGCTGATTTCGTTCGGGAAGCGGCTCGGTTTTCTGCACGACCTCGAAGCCGCTCAGGATGTTGTAAGTGAATGGCTTGGGCCAAGTGGTCTTCTCTCGAACCTGATGTTGATCGATGAGAATGGTCTTCAGCTGCTGACCAACATTGCTCCAGTCAACCCCGACGCGGTCTTAATGGCTATCGAGAGATGTTCTAATGGGCCAGATGGGCAAGTGTTCACCTCCCGAAGGAATCCGCGTTTTTCAACAATCGTCGAGCTCCTTGTTCTGCTCGCCTATGACGATGACCTCTTTGATCGTGCCGTTTCCCTCTTAATGAAATTCGTCGCTAGTGAGGATATCGACGAAAACTACGACAGTGTTCGCAACAAATTGAATACGCTTTTCCAGCTTTGCCTTTCCGGCACACATGCCACCCCCGAAAGGCGCGAGCGATGGGTCAGAGACTATCTCTTTGGCTCTGATCTTCATGGGCGCATGGTTGGCGTTGGAATTCTGGAAGCTGCGCTCGAAGCACATCACTGGAGCGCCAGCAGTACATTCGAATTTGGCGCGCGGCCTAGGGACTACGGTTACTTGCCAAACGGGATTGCTGACGAACTGAGCTGGTTTCGCCGCTTTCTGCAAGTGGCGCGGGAGGGTGCGCGCTCAGATGATGCCGAGATAAAGCAGCATTGCAGGCGCATAGTCGCCGATCAACTAAGAAGCCTTTGGAGATACCTTGATCTTCGTACGGAGCTCGCCGAGCTCGCCTTGGAGTTCAATGAGGATGAGCCCTGGCTTGAGGGATGGCGTGCTACGCGTGCCATTATTCGCTTTGATGCAAGTAAATCAGAGGACGGTCAGGATAAAGAGCTCAGGGAGCTTTCCGACAAGCTCGCACCTGATGGGCTGATCTCGGAAATTTCTGCTCACGTCATCAATACAGGATGGGATCACCTCGATGAAGAGCTGGATACAGATGATGAAAAGAAATGGGAGAAGGCGCGACAGCGGGCTCAACAACGTGCAAGGGAGCTTGGGCGGCAAGCTGCAACTGTTCGGGAGGTACTTTCTGAACTGGATGTCTCGCTCTTTAGCGGCCAAGGGAATGTCCTAAGGTTCTTCGGAGAGGGGCTGGCGGAAGCATCCGCAGACAAGACGGAGCTTTGGACATTTCTTACAGAAATACTCTCGCGGGCATCGCAATCGCGAAGGGATTTTGGGGCGCTGGCCGGTGTGATTCAGGTAATCAACCGCGATGATCCGGCAGAGGCTGACCGGCTACTTGAAGAGGCCATCGGACGGCCAGAGCTTCGGTCGATCCTGCTGAGACTTCAGGAAGAGGTGAGCTTGGAGCCCCACGGAATTGAACGGCTGCATAGGCTTATCGACTGTGAGGACGTCCAAGTCTGGACTTTCCAATCGATTGGTTGGGGGGCCGCATGGGAAGACGTCCCCGAGCAGTATGTGGCAGAGCTTCTGGAACACGTAAGCCACCGAGAGGGCGGTGGCAGGGTCGCAATCGATGCGCTGGGCATGCGCTTTTTCGGCGAGCGAAAGAGTGGTCAAACATCGTCCGCTGAGCTCAGACTTCTTGCGCTACGTATTGTCGAAGGTGTCCTAAGTGAGCCTGCTGATAGGCATGATGCACACCTTGACCATCATCTTACGACCGTACTGAAAATCTCGTTCTTGCCGGACGAGCATCCAGAGGCGTGCTTTGCCATAGTTCGTTCACTCGTTGATCACGTCATCTGCTCTTCGCGCAGCATGTCGGATTTGGATGACGCCGCGGCGTTGATCGCAAAGCGGATGCCCCATGAGCTGCTCACCAGGCTGCAATATGACGCCGATCTTAGGGGTTATCGGCTATATCGGGCGTTCAGAACACGTCACAACAAGCCCCTTTTGGGTGACGTGGTGAGTTCGGACCTCGTTTCTTGGTGCACAGAGACAGACACCGCAGATCGCATCGTCTTTGCCATCAATGCTATTGAGGTATTCGAGGGCAGCGGACAGCTCACCACACACGCAGTAGAGTTGCTGAAAAATGCACCTGATCAAGAAGCCGCACTCTTGGCGATAGCCGAGTGTGCGCGACCGAGAAGTTGGTCAGACAATCTTTCAGATATCCTCAAAGCACGAAAGAAAGGTCTAGAAGGACTGAGAGAGGAAGATTTCATCACCGCTACACAAGCTCTTGAAAAACACATCCAGGCGCTTGGAAAACAGATCGCCTCTGAGCTTGAGCGAGAAAAACGGCGCGACGAAGAGAGCGAGCAACGTTTCGAATAGATTTGCGTTTCAGGTCGCATCCCTTGCGGGGCGGGCTGTCGTGAACCGAGCCTGCGCCGCTGGCTTGTCTCGGCCATCCGGCTTCCATCCCTTGCGCATCTATAGCCAGCCCTGACGGGCTGACGCTTCCTTTCCTGTTTGGGGCCTGCGGCCCCGTCCTCCGTCAAGACCAAGCCCTCCGCATGTGCTGCGGGCGCAGCCAGCGGTTTCCCCGTCCTTCCGCGCCTTTGGCTTGTGCAGGACGGGTGATCCCCCTCCGCTGTCTGCGGTCCTGACGGTCTCCCCCCGCTCATTGGCGCGGGCCTAGTCCGGTTGCATGTGCAACCGGCTTTAAAAGGAGAAAAAGACAATGAAACAGGACATTTACCAGAAAGTTACAGACAAGATCATTGCCGATCTGGAGCAGGGCGAACTGACATGGCACAAGCCATGGTCAGCCGGAAACATGGACGGGCGGATCATCAAGCCGCTGCGCCATAACGGCATGGCCTACAGCGGAATCAATGTGCTGATGCTTTGGGGCGCGGCCATGGAGGGCGGCTATCTGTCGCCGTTCTGGATGACCTACCGCCAAGCCAAGGAATACGGCGCACACGTCCGCAAGGGCGAGCGCGGCAATCTTGTTGTCTATGCCAACACCATCACCAAGACCGAAGAGCAGGACGACGGCAGCGAGGAAGAGCGCAAAATCCCGTTTATGAAGGGATACAGCGTGTTCAACGTCGAGCAGATCGAAGGGCTGCCCGAACATTTCTACAGCAAGCCCGAGCCCGTCATCGACCCCGCGCAGCGGATCGACCATGCCGAAGAATTCTTTGCGGCCACCGGCGCGGATATCCGGAGCGGCGGGAACAGGGCATATTACAGCGGCGGCAGCGATCATGTGCAGATGCCACATTTCGAGAGCTTCCGCAGTCCTGAAGCCTACTATGCGACCCTCGCGCACGAGCTGACCCACTGGACGAAGCACGAAAAGCGCCTTGACCGTGAATTCGGGCGCAAGCGGTGGGGCGATGAAGGTTATGCCCGCGAAGAGCTGGTCGCCGAGCTGGGCGCGGCGTTCCTTTGTGCTGATCTGACCCTGACGCCCGAGCCTGGCACCGATCATGCCGCCTATATTCAGAGCTGGCTCAAGGTGCTGCGTGACGACAAGCGGGCGATCTTCAGCGCCGCCGCCCATGCGCAGCGCGCGGCGGATTTCATGCACGGTTTGCAGCCCGCGACCAAGCAACCCGAACAGCAGGAAGGAGTCGCCGCGTAAGCGGCGGCGCTGCCAAAATTTCGCGGCTGGCCTTCCGGCCAGCCGCTGCTGCTTAACGTTGGTCAACTTGCATAGTGATGCCGCAAAACGGTAGACTGATGACCTGCCCCCCGCGAAATCCCTCACCTTGATGTAGAGTCTGCGCCAACTCTGAAGGAGCAGACACATGCGAAAGAGCCGTTTCACCGAGGCGCAGATAATCGGGATGATTAAGGAACAGGAGGCCGGAATGCCGACTGCGGAAGTTTGCCGTAGGCATGGCCTGAGCACGGCGACGTTCTACAAGCTGAAGGCCAAATATGGCGGGATGGAAGTGTCCGAGGCTGCCAGGTTGAAGGCGCTCGAAGACGAGAACGCCAAACTCAAGCGCCTGCTGGCCGATACCATGCTGGACAATGTCGTGCTGAAAGACCTGCTGGGAAAGAACTGACGACATTGACGAAGCGGCGAGATGCGGCGCTCCGGGTGATGCGGGATCATGATATCTCGCAGCGCCGGGCGTGTCGGCTTGTCGGTGTCGATCCCAAAACCGTCCGTCGTGAACGCCCGCCGGACAGTGCCGATATCCGCAAGGAAATGCAGGAGATCGCCGGCAAGCGACGTCGGTTCGGCTACCGCCGGATCGGGGTCCTGCTGGAACGCAAAGGCATGATCATGAACCACAAGAAGCTGTATCGCGTCTATCGCGAGGAAGGGCTTTCGGTGAAACGACGGCGAGGCCGGAAACGGGCGCGCGGCACGAGGACGCCGCTGCCGGTTGCCGCGTGGCCCAACGCGCGCTGGTCGTTGGACTTCGTGTCCGACAGCTTTGGCGCGTCGCGGAAATTCCGGATCCTGGCGGTGATCGATGACTGCACCCGCGAATGCCTGTGCCTCGTCGCGGACACCAGCCTGTCAGGCGCACGGGTTGCCAGGGAGCTCAGCGCCCTGATCCGGATTTACGGAAAGCCCGGCTGCATTGTCAGCGATAACGGGACCGAGTTCACCAGTCGGGCCATCCTGAAATGGGCCGACGAAAACAAGGTGCCGTGGCACTACATCGATCCGGGCAAGCCGCAGCAAAACGCATTCATCGAAAGCTTCAACGGCAGCCTGCGGGACGAGTTGTTGAACGAGGAAATCTTCGACAGCCTGGACGACGCACGTCGGAAGCTGGCCTTGTGGCGCTACGATTACAACACGGTCAGGCCGCACTCGTCCCTGGCCAACCAGACACCGCAGCAAGCGCGCCGGACGCTTGAGCAATTTGAGGGCTCCGCGCCCGGCGCGCTTGCGCCAGACGACGAAGCCGAATACCCAAATCCAACCTGCAGACTCTCGTTATGAATGAGGGACCAGCAGGGGGCAGGTCAAGAAGAATGCGAAGAACTTGAAGAAAAGAGAGTTTGTGCCGGATGTATTGGCGAGGCCTATCTGTCTTCGTCCGTTGAAGCCGAGGGCCAGGAGGACGAATGCTCGTTCTGCGGTGAAGAGCTTGCCTGCATCACCCTCAAAGACATGGCGGATCGTACCGAGGCGGCATTTGAAACGCACTATTCTCGGACATCTGATGAACCGAATTTCTATGAGTCTATGATGCTTCGCGACAAGGAGATTGACTATGATTGGGAACGAGACGGTCAGCAGACGGTCTATGCCATCATGGACGCCGCCAACATCTCCGAAGACATTGCCCGCGACATTCAGGCCATCTTGGAGTATCGCCACTTCGATTTTGAAGAGGCGACCATGGGGATCGAAGCGGAGTTCTCGGCGGATGCCCACTACGAAGAGATCATGCCGAGAGACGAGCACTGGCAGAACGAGTGGGACAGCTTCGAGAAGTTGATCAAAACCGAGGCACGTTTCTTCAGTCGCACCGCTGCTGAGCATTTGAGCGCACTCTTCGATCGCATCGATGAAATGCGCAGCGCGCAGCTGATTTCCTGAACGGCTTTCAAGCCCAACCCGAGCAGAAAGAGAGCGTCGCCGCGTAAGCGGCGACCTCACATTTTGAGCATTGATCGGTGCCAAAGAAACTTTTGCGGCTGATATTGTGATCAGCCGCAGCTTCCGTGAGGATGCAGGACTCATCAAGGGCAGTTATTTAGAATCAAAATACAATTTTAATCAAGGCAATTTTCAAACCATTCGCATTATAATCTGGCGCCAGCATTTGAAATTAGCTGGTTGACTTCATCTTTATTGAGCTTGGGGCAAATATATTCGAATTTTACATGTCGAATGGCCTGCTCAACTCCGGATGCATTTGTGCCGTACTTTGTGATATTATACCCAAGATCACCTACGCCTGAAGATGCCAATGCCCGAACGCTCTCCGATAGCTCTGGGTAAAGATAGGCATCCTCAAGCTCTGTTCCCGTTGATATGTCTGCGCCTTTTAATAAAGCATATTCCTCAAGAACAATATAAAGCGCCTGTCTTGCCTTCTTTTGTTCACTAGTAAGCTCACTTTCCTTGCTATGAATCATGCCGGATACGGACTGATTAATGTTTCTGTCAAGAACCTTCTTTGAAATGTCTTTCATATAATCCACATTCACGCCGTCTTGCGGAATAGACCTTTCAAAATAGCTAATATTACATCCAGCAGCTTTTGCCTGGTGTGTTGAGTAGATTGAAATAAAAAGAAACATAGCAAGGAAACTAACTTTGCGCATAATTGTGTCCCTAAAAATCCGTTAATGAAATATAATTACAATTAATGCTACATATTAATTTAATGAAAGGCAAGTCTTCGGATGAAATGTGCTCCCGTTAGGGCTTTAACTTGAGGCACCGTGCCGCCGTAGGTCTCGAAGCATACCCCATCGCGCGCTCGATATTTTCGAGGGTGGCGAGGATGTTGCGACGATCCGGCGTGTCGGGCGCGGTAGCGATCAGCAGCATCGAGAAGAGCTGGTGCAATTCGCCGAGTTCTTGAGCAGTGAGGCCGTGCAGTTCGTGCATGGTGAGAAGCGTGATCATGTGGTTCTCCTTCTCCGTTTGCGACCCGACCAATTCGGGCGTTCTCGGGATCAGGAGGCGCAGGAAGCGGCTGCTATCGGACACCTTCGGGCGCAACACAGTGGAGCAGGCATACCGCCTTGACCGTATGCGCTGCCCTTTCTGCCATTCATGATTTCCCAAAGCGCCGATGGACGGGCGCCGGAGGACGAGGATCACGTGATGGAAAGCGATCACCATTCATGAGCTGCGCGTGCGACGGATCGAGTCGCGCACGCAGAACCATCAATGCAACTGCTCCGCCGTCGTCGAGTAGATGCAGTCAAACGCCGGATCATCGACGACCACGAACGCGATGTCGTAAATGTCCGAGACGTTGTGATCTTCCATCAAGAAGCACCAGACCTGATGCCAGAGGACGCGCCCCGCAAGCGTTGGCCGGAAACCCGAGCGATATTCGGCCACGCCAATCGGTGAGGGGCAGCCGCAGCGCTCGCAGGCCGACTCCAGCCGCCGCGCCGCATCATAGACGCGGCGCGGGACATAGGTAATCCAGTCGGGCTTGCTCATTCCGAGCCTCCTTTCTTTATCGTTCAAAACCGCGATCCCGTGTTCGGTCGCGGCGGCGTTGTTCCTTGCGTTCTTCGCGTTGCGTTTCCGGCTCGGGACGCTCGGACTCGCGCTCCGGCAGGGCCATGTCCTGGTAGCGGGCGACATCCTCGCGCAGCAAAAGCAGATCGGCTTGCTGGCGCTGGCGCTGTTCCCGAACCCGCTCTTGCAGGGCGCGGCGCTCGTCGAGTTGTCTGGCAATCAGGCCGTCGCGTTCAGCGCGGTCCCGCACATGCGCCGTCCAAGCTTCGCGCTCATTGCGCTGCTTGATCTTGCTGTATTTGCCGGTCAGGCGATGCCAGATGCCGGAGAACCCGCGCGGCAGCCGTGCGGCCCGCGCCTTGGTTTCCGCGATCCAGCGCTTTTCTTGTGTCTCCTTGAGCGCTTGCCGTTCCTGCCGATGCCGCGTCGCCAGTTCGGTGCGTTCCGCTTCCAGCCCCTTGCGGCCCTGTCCAGCTTCCAGCTCTGCTTGCCGGATAAAGCCCTTGATCCGCTCGGACATGCGGGCAGCAATGTAAGTGCGGGCGTCATCGACCGAGGGGAAGGCTTTGGGATCGCCGAGCCGTGCGGCAACATCCTTGGTCTTTGCGCCTGCTTGCCGTGCCACCGCATAGACTTCGCCACGATAATCGACGGCGACAAAGCCGCGCCGATCCCCGCGCGCGAGCATGAAGCCGCGTTCCTTGAGGGCCAAAGCGAAGGCCGTTCCGGTGTCCGAACGGTTCCAGCATTCCTGAAAAAGCGTCTTTATTTGTTTGGGATCGAGCCCCACGCGCCGCGCTTGCTGCCATTCCTCGCGCGTGTAGCCGAGCGGATCGCGCTCCC
>TARA_R110002033_G_scaffold795_2_pt1 | contig 20307 bp, 15 predicted proteins | sample TARA_R110002033 | Tara Oceans TARA_R110002033 (sample SAMEA4397051) | marine metagenome | biome: Polar Biome; feature: [SRF] surface water layer (ENVO:00010504); material: water (ENVO:00002006), including particulate matter (ENVO:01000060) such as... | depth 5 m
ATTGGGAGGCGGTGAAAAACGTATCGATTCTCAACATGCTAAAGGGAAATTAACAGCTCGTGAGCGAATAGATATCCTCTTAGATGATGATAGTTTTGAAGAGTTTGACATGTTTGTAACTCACAGAACTAAGTCTTTTGGATTAGATAAAGAAATATATTTATCAGATGGTGTTGTAACAGGACACGGAACTATTGACGGAAGAATCGTTTACATTTTTGCCCAAGATTTTACTGTTTTTGGCGGGTCACTTTCTGAGACTTACGCCTTAAAAATCTGTAAGATAATGGATATGGCTATGAAAATTGGTGTTCCTGTAATAGGACTGAATGATAGTGGTGGAGCTCGTATTCAAGAAGGTGTAAGATCGCTTGCTGGTTATGCTGAAATTTTTCAAAGAAATATTATGGCTTCCGGCGTTATTCCACAAATATCATCCATTTTAGGACCATGTGCCGGTGGAGCGGTTTATTCACCAGCTTTGACAGATTTCACTATTATGACAGATCAAACAAGTTACATGTTTGTTACAGGTCCTAAGGTTGTACAATCTGTAACAGGAGAAGTTGTAACTCCCGAGCAATTAGGAGGAGCCACAATTCATTCTACGAAATCTGGAGTATCACACTTTTTAGCTGAAGATGATGAAGAAAACCTAATGCTGATTAGAAAAGTGTTAAGTTATTTGCCTTCAAATAATCTTGAGGATCCACCATTAATTTCAACTTCAGATCCTATAGATCGATTAGATGATATCTTGAATACCATTATTCCTGAAAATGCTAATCAGCCTTATGATATATTAGATGTTATTACAACCATAACAGATAATAGTGAGTTCTTAGAAGTGCATAGAAATTATGCAAAAAATATAGTAGTTGGTTTTGCTCGTTTCAATGGGCATTCGGTTGGTATTGTAGCTAACCAACCTAAGTACTATGCAGGAGTTTTAGATACCGAAGCTTCAAGAAAAGCTGCTAGATTTGTACGTTTTTGTGACGCATTTAATATTCCTATTATAACACTAGTTGATGTACCAGGTTTCTTGCCTGGAACAGGACAAGAATATGCTGGAATTATTTTACACGGTGCTAAACTATTATTTGCTTACGGTGAAGCAACCGTTCCTAAAGTAACAATCACACTTCGTAAATCTTATGGTGGAGCACATGATGTAATGAGCTGTAAACAACTTAGAGGAGACTTAAATTACGCATGGCCAACTGCAGAAATTGCTGTTATGGGAGCTAAAGGAGCAGTTGAAGTTTTAGAAGGCTCTAACATTCGTAAGATTGAAGATGCAGACGAAAAACAACATTATATTGAAGAAAAAGAAAATGAGTACACTACCAAGTTTGCAAATCCTTATGTGGCTGCTAAATATGGATTTATTGATGATGTAATTGAACCAAGAAATACACGGTTTAGAATTATTAGAGCTTTAGAATTATTAGCTAATAAGAAAGAAGTAAATCCACCAAAAAAACACTCAAATATTCCATTATAATGACACATATATTATTATATACCGATAAGTTAAGTGAAGGCTATGTTATTCTATTTACTGGTTTAGTAATTGTTTTTAGCGGATTATTGCTGTTAACACTTTTTTTTAAGTTTGGATTACCATTTATGCTTTATATATACAAAATCATAACAAAAGGTCCAGATAAAAAGGTTGCAGAGATTTCTTCAAAAGTAAATGAAGAATTTACAGGAGAAGTTGCAGCAGCAATTTCCATGGCTATATACATGTATCTTGATGTAAAGCATGATAACGAAAATGCCATATTAACCATAAAACAAGCTCGTAAATTATATTCTCCATGGAGTTCTAAAATATACGGAGCCTATAATAAAAGATTGTAAAATCTTAAAGAAATATAAAAAATATGAAAAATTTCACATTCAAAATAAATGAAAACAATTACAGCGTTAAAATTGTTTCGCAAGAAAATAATACGATAGACTTGGAGGTTAACGGAACAAGTTATTCTGTAAAAATGAAAGAAGAAATAAAAACAAGAAAAACACCAACACTTGTTCGTAAACCATCTAAAGCAGCACCTGTAGAGCCGGTAAAAGTAAACCCAAGTTCTTCTGGAAAAGCAAAAGTTACTGCGCCAATACCAGGAGTTATATTATCTCTTAATGTAAAAGTAGGCGATACTATTAAAGAGAACGATTTGTTATTAGTTCTTGAGGCTATGAAAATGGAAAATAGTATCGTTGCAGAAAAATCAGGAGTCGTTACTGCAATTAATGTTACCGTAGGACAACAAGTTCTGCAAGGTGAAGTAATGATAGAATTAGAATAAAACTAGGTAATGTCATTTCAAGTAAAATAAGATCTTTTTTAAAGACTGTTAACTTTTTTATGCTTTGATTTGACCAAAACAGAAAAAAATGAAGAAAATAATATTAATATTTGGAGTTCTTTCACTACTCGTTTTTATAAGACCAGTTTTAGGATTTAACACTAATTCTACTAATTCAGAAGTGTCTGCACGGAGTTATGAGGACGACATTACTGTTGCAGAAGGATTTGTTTCGGAAGCTTTTAATGGGATTAAACAATTCTACCAATATACAGGTTTTGCAAATGCCGAATCTGGAAATATAATTATGATTTTAATAGGAATTATTTTTATCTACCTTGGTATTAAATTTGACTACGAACCGCTATTATTAATTCCAATAGGAACAGGTGTTATTCTTGGTAATATACCGTTTGTAGCAGGAAACCAAACAGGAATTTATGAAGCCGGATCGGTTTTAAATTACTTGTATTTTGGAGTGGTAAAAGGAATTTATCCACCACTTATATTTTTAGGTATTGGGGCAATGACTGATTTCTCCTCACTTATAGCTAACCCGAAACTTATGCTTCTTGGAGCGGCCGCTCAAATTGGTGTATTTGCAACCTTTTTAGGAGCGCTTTATTTAGGGTTTAACTTACCAGAAGCAGGTGCTATTGGTATTATCGGTGGAGCAGATGGGCCAACTGCCATATTTTTATCCTCAAAATTAGCAAATGGTATTAACGTGTTGGCAGATGGTACAACGGTTAAAAACTTAATAGGACCAATTGCGATTGCGGCTTATTCTTATATGGCTTTAGTGCCAGTGATTCAACCCCCAATAATGAAGTTGCTTACCACTAAAAAGGAACGATTAATAAGAATGAAACCACCAAGAGCAGTTTCTCAAAAAGAGAAAATGATCTTTCCTATAGTCGCTTTATTATTAACAACTTTTATTTCTCCTAGTGCATTACCTTTATTAGGAATGTTATTCTTTGGGAATTTACTAAAAGAATCTGGTAGAACAGAAAGACTTGCAGATACAGCGCGAACTAAATTAATAGATATAGTTACGATTCTCTTGGGGGTTACCGTTGGAGCATCAACTCAAGCTGATATTTTTATAACTAAAGATTCTATGCTGATATTTGCTTTAGGAGCCATATCATTTGTGATAGCAACAATGGGAGGCTTGTTGTTTGCGAAATTCATGAATTTATTCCTTAAAGGTGACGATAAATTAAACCCGCTTATTGGAGCTGCTGGTGTTTCCGCTGTTCCAGATAGTGCGAGGGTCGTACACACAGAAGGTCTTAAAGCCGATCCTCAGAACTATTTATTAATGCACGCGATGGCACCAAACGTAGCAGGAGTTATTGGATCTGCAATAGCAGCCGGTATTATACTAAGTTTCTTAGGATAAGATTGATTATTAATTAAAATGAAATCAGGTACAATTAAAATAGTTTTAAAATGAAAATTCCAAATGTAATGTCAGCTGCAGAAGCTGTCAAACTTATAAAATCTGGAAATAGAGTATTAATTCAAGGAGGTTCTGCAACACCTCAAACATTAATAAAAGCGATGGTAGCACGTGCTCCTGAACTTAAAAAGGTTGAAATCTGCCACTTACATACAGAAGGAGAATGTGGTTACGCAAATCCAGAGTTTAGAGAAAGTTTCCATACAAGTGCATTCTTTATTGGTGGAAATTTAAGAAAAATGGTGGGTAATACTGTTGACTATATTCCTATTTTTTTAAGTGATATTCCTAGCTTGTTTAGAGAAGGATATATGGATTTAGATGTGGTTTTAGTTAATGTGTCACCACCAGATAAACATGGGTTTTGTTCGTTAGGGGTTTCTGTAGATATTGTTATTTCAGCCATTGAGAATAGTAAAAAAGTCATAGCTCAAATAAACCCTAAAATGCCTCGTACGTTTGGTGATGCTTTAGTTCATTTAAATCAGTTTAGTGCCTGTGTTTTAGTAGATGAAGATATTCATGAAATGCAATTTATTGCACCAACAGAACAAGAACAGGCTATTGGAAAAAATATTGCCAACATTATCGAAGATGGGGCCACACTTCAAATGGGTATTGGTGGTATTCCTAATGCGGTTTTAACATATTTAACTAATCATAAAAACTTAGGTGTTCATACCGAGATGTTTTCTGAAGGTATTGTTGATTTAGTTGAAAAAGGCATCGTTAATGGATCTCAGAAAAAAGTAAACCCTTATAAAATTATTTCTGGTTTCGCGATGGGAACACGACGTTTGTATGATTTTATGGATGACAATCCCGAAATAGAAATGCTTGATATAGCTTATGTAAATGATACGGCAATTATTCGTCAAAATCCAAAAGTAACCGCTATTAATTCTGCTATTGAAATTGATTTTACGGGTCAAGTTTGCGCAGATTCCATAGGAACAAGAATGTTTTCTGGTGTGGGTGGTCAAATGGATTTTATGCGTGGCGCAGCCTTATCAAAAGGAGGGAAGCCAATTATTGCTATTACATCGACTACGCTAAAAGGAGTTTCTAAAATTGTGCCCGCTTTAAAACCTGGAGCAGGAGTAGTAACAACTAGAGCCCATGCAAGATATGTAGCCACTGAATATGGTGTCGCCGAATTATTTGGAAAAACATTAAAGCAACGAGCTGAAGCGTTAAGAGATGTGGCACATCCAGATCACAGAGAGGAATTAGATAAAGCGATTTTCGAACGTTTTGGAACTAACAGTGTAATGATTTAAATTTATAGTTTAAAAAAATATATGTAGTATGAGTACTAACAATAAAACACTTTTTTCAGAATTTAGTCCGGTTTCAAAGGAGCAATGGATTGAGAAAGTGAATGTTGATTTAAAAGGTGCCGATTTTGATAAAAAGCTTGTTTGGAAGAATTTAAGCAAAATCGATATTCAACCTTTTTACAACACAGAAGACAAATTAAAGTATATTACTAATACTGGTCAAAATTCGCAAGCATTAATCAATTATAGAAATATAATTGTTGAGTCTGCCGAAAGCGCGAATAAACTCGCATTGAAAGCCGTTAAGGAAGGTATTACCGGACTTCTTTTTACAATATATAAAAACGTATTGGTAGATAAACTTTTAAGTGGTATTAATTTAAATGAAGTTGCCGTATCTTTTATTTTACAGAATAACGACTCTAGTTTTGCAAGTGACTTTTTCGATTTTGCAGAACAGAATTTAAATGATACTAAAAATCTTAAAGGATATTTCGATTTACAATTAATCTCAAATTATGTTACAAAAGGCAGAGTTGAAGATTCTCAATTTGATGCCCTATGTAACGTTGTAAAATTAGGCAAATCGTACCCAAATTTTAAAACCATCACTATTTCAGGTGCTAACTATTTAGATGCTGGTGCAAATCAGGTTCAAGAGGTAGCATATACTCTAAATTCTTTAGTTTATGTAATTGAACAATGTCTCGATAGAGATATTCATATAGAAACCATTTTTAATAATTTACATATTCAATTAGCTGTCGGTTCAGAATATTTTGTTGAAATTGGTAAGTTTAGAGCTTTCAACAGTGCATTAACTGCCTTAGGAAAAGAATATGGCGTTCCTGTAAAGCATATGTTAACGGCAAAAACATCAGTTTGGAGTAAATCTATAACCGATGCGCACACCAATTTATTACGCGCAACTACCGAAACTATGTCTGCTATTTTAGGAAATGTTGATGGCGTTTTAATTGATGCTTACGATAAAGAATTTAACAATCCATCAGATTTTTCGAGTAGAATAGCGGGTAATATCGCCACCATTTTAAAAGAAGAATCTTACTTCGGAAAAGTATCAAACCCAGTTGATGGGTCTTATTATATTGAAGATGTTAGTACTAAAATAGCCGAAAAAGCTTTAGAACTTTTCAAAGCAATTGAAGCTCAAGGTGGTTTTTATAAAGCGTTTGAAGCAGAAATAATTCAGCAACAAATAGCAGAGATTCGTCAAGAAAAAATAAAGCTAATTAGCCAAAGACGTTTGCCTATGGTTGGCGTGAATAAATATCCTAACCTTATGGAAACGGTGTCTTTGGAAATTTTATCGTCTGGAGCAGAAGGCAATTCTAAAGTATTAACACCAAGGCGTGCTTCTTTAGAAATAGAAGCAATTCGGAAAGTAACAGAGCAAATCGTCGACGACACTAAAAAAAGACCTGTTGTTGAATTGACAAGTTTTGGGAATTTAACGATGCGTAAAGCAAGGGCCGCTTTCTCTTATGATTTTATAGGTGTAAGTGGTTTTAAAGTTTTAGCAGAACAAAGTTATAATGATGTTGAAAAGGCGGCTAAGAGTAGTGCGTTATCAGATTCTGATGTAGTTATTATTTGTAGCTCTGATGACGATTACGATGCGAGTGCATTACGTTTTGTACAAGTATTTAGGTCATTAAACACAGATAAAGTGCTTTTGTTAGCAGGACATCCTGTTAATTTGTTAGATACTTTAACAGCGTCAGGTTTAGACGGATGTATTCATATGAAATCGGACGTGATTCAAACCATTTCAGGAGTTCAGAAAAAAGTTCAAAAAAACATTAAATCTTTAGAAGTATGAGACGGGATTTTTCAAATCTAACTTTAAATACAGTTAGTAAACAAGAGACAAGAAAGAGCACAGAGACACAAGATGTTTGGAACACGCCAGAAGGAATTCCTGTAAAAAAACAGTTTTCTAAAGACGATATAAAAGATGCAGAGCATTTGGAGTTTGCAGCAGGGTTACCTCCTTTTACAAGAGGACCTTACAGCACCATGTATGTTACTCGACCTTGGACCATTCGTCAATATGCTGGTTTCTCAACGGCTGAAGAGTCTAATGCTTTTTATAGAAGAAATCTAGCAGCCGGACAAAAAGGATTGTCGGTAGCCTTCGATTTAGCGACGCACCGTGGATACGATTCAGATCATCCGCGTGTAACTGGCGATGTCGGAAAAGCAGGTGTTGCCATCGATTCAATATTAGATATGGAAATTTTATTCGACCAAATTCCCTTAGATAAAATGTCGGTTTCTATGACTATGAATGGCGCAGTATTACCTATTATGGCATTTTATATTGCAGCTGCTAAAAAACAAGGCGTGTCTTTAGACCATTTAAGCGGAACCATCCAAAACGACATTTTAAAGGAGTTTATGGTTCGTAATACATATATCTATCCGCCCTTGCCATCGATGAAAATTATAGGTGATATTTTCGAATATACAACCAAATATATGCCGAAGTTTAACTCTATTTCTATTAGTGGTTATCACATGCAAGAAGCAGGTGCAACGGCTGATATTGAGTTGGCATATACTTTAGCTGATGGTTTGGAATATATTAGAACAGGGTTAGCATCAGGATTAAAAATTGATGAGTTTGCACCAAGATTATCTTTCTTCTGGGCAGTAGGCATGAATCATTTTATGGAAATTGCTAAAATGCGTGCAGCTCGTATGCTTTGGGCAAAAATCATTAAACAATTCAATCCTAAGAATCCAAAATCGATGGCGTTACGTACGCATAGTCAAACATCTGGATGGAGTTTAAGTGAGCAAGATCCGTTTAATAATGTCGCCAGAACATGTATTGAAGCCATGGCTGCTGGATTAGGTGGCACACAATCGTTACACACCAATGCCTTAGATGAAGCCATTGCACTTCCAACCGATTTTTCGGCTAGAATAGCACGTAACACACAAATTTATATCCAAGACGAAACGCAAATTACGCGAGCTGTCGATCCTTGGGCTGGTTCTTATTATGTAGAATACCTAACTAAGGAAATTGCTAAAAAGGCTTGGAAATTGATTGAGGAAGTTGAAGAACTTGGTGGTATGGCAAAAGCTATAGAAACTGGTGTTCCTAAAATGCGTATTGAAGAAGCATCAGCTAGAAAACAAGCACGTTTAGATTCTGGACAAGATATTTTAGTTGGGGTAAATAAATTTAGAACGGACGAAAAATCGAATATAGAAATTCTTGAAGTTGATAATTCTGTGGTAAGACTATCACAAATCGAACGTTTAAAGAAATTAAGAGCGAATAGAAATCAAGATATTGTAGATGCTAATTTAAAAGCATTATCTGATTGTGCTGAAACAGGAAAAGGTAATTTATTAGAATTAGCGGTTGAAGCTGCAGAAAATTTTGCAACTTTAGGAGAAATATCAGATGCTTTAGAAGTTCATTTTGGACGACATAAAGCAGACACTAAATTAATAAGTGGCGTGTATAGTAAAGAGGTAAATAACGATGATACATTTGCAAAAGCGCAAAAATTTGCTGATAAATTTGCAGAGATAGAAGGACGTCGTCCGCGTGTTATGATTGCAAAAATGGGTCAAGATGGGCACGATAGAGGCGCTAAAGTAGTGGCATCTAGTTTTGCCGATTTAGGATTTGATGTCGACATGGGACCATTATTTCAAACACCAGAAGAGGTTGCAAAACAAGCCATTGAAAACGATGTGCATTTTGTTGGAGCTTCTAGTTTGGCGGCCGGACATAAAACACTTATTCCGCAATTAATTGCGGAGTTAGAAAAACTAGGAAGACCAGATATTATGGTGTTTGCTGGTGGTGTAATTCCAGAGCAAGATTACAATTATTTATTAGAACGCAAAGTAGCGGCTATTTTCGGACCAGGAACAGTAATTTCTGAAGCAGCTATTTCTATAATGGAGAAATATTTAGAGCAAGAGTAATATATAACTTGTTTGATTTAAAAAAACCACTTGCGTTTTAAAACACAAGTGGTTTTTTTATTTTATACCATTATTTTTAAATTCTTTTCCATACGGTTTTGGCGGTCGCACAAACGGTGTTACTTCCTTTAACTTTTATGGTATGTTTAAAAGAATGTTTTTGACTGTCTTCGTTGGTCAATGATAAGACAGTATCCCCGTATTCGGCTTCGGCAATAAAACGACCATCTATTTGATGTAAATAGTAGTTATCTACAATGTCTTCTGGTATGGATTCAATGGTCCATTGTAAATACCTAATGTTGTTGACATGTTTATTCATATCTGTATCAAATCGGTTGACTTTGAATGTTTTTAGGTGATTTGCCGTGTCAATAGAATCAATTTTTTTCCGAATGTTTTTTTCAATGGATTCTTCGCTATAAGAGGACCACTGTTCTTTAATATCTGCAAAAATAGGAATTGGTTTTCGCCTTTCAATATCAAAGAAAAGCCATAAGCCTTTGGCGCGACCTATGATATTATGCTGTTCATCAAAAATAAGGTTTTCTCTATATCCTTTAATTGCAGAGTAGCTAGATAACCAGGTTCTAATAGTGATTTTTTCTTTATAATTTGGGTAACGATCCATTTGTAAAAAGCCAGAAACTAAAACCCAACCGACATTTTTGCTAAAAAGATCAAATAAACTATGATTTATAGAATAGCAATGGTCTGCTGCTGTTTCTTCCAATAACCCTAAAATAATTGTAGGCGTTGCTAAGCCTAATTTATTCATTTCAAAATATCGTAGCTCAAATTGTTTGTCAAAATAATTTTGAAACTTCATTTTTTATGATTTCAGAAAATATTAAATATCTTTCTTATTGAAAAGATGCTTTAAACTGCTTAATTATTTTTTGTGCTGCTTTTACGGGTGAAATTTTAGAAGAAATAATATCTTTCTTTAGAATAGAAAGTTCGTCAGAAATATCTTTAGAACCATAAAACATGTGTTTTAGTTCTTCATTAATATTATCATACATCCAGCGTATTTTTTGATGATTTCTGTTTTTTGTGAAGTAACCATTTTTGGTAACCAGTTCTTTATATTTTAAGACTTCATCCCAAACCGCATCAATGCCCGTGTTTTTTGTTGAAGAGGCCTTTGTAACTACCGGAGACCATCCAGATTCAGATTGCGGAAAAATATGTAATGCATTTTGGTATTGTAATCGTGCCATTTCACTCATACGAATATTATCACCATCGGCTTTATTGATAACCACCATATCGGCCATTTCCATAATGCCTTTTTTAATCCCTTGGAGTTCGTCACCAGCACCAGCGAGCATTAAGAGTAAAAAGAAATCGGTCATACCATGAACAGCGGTTTCCGATTGTCCAACGCCAACAGTTTCAATTAAAATAACATCGTATCCAGCGGCTTCACAAAGTAACATGCTTTCTGCTGTTTTATTGGCAACACCGCCAAGGGTTTCACCAGAAGCCGAAGGTCGGATATAAGCATTTTCTAAATTACTTAACTCTTCCATCCGGGTTTTATCACCTAAAATACTTCCTTTTGAACGTTGGCTACTTGGGTCTATCGATAAAATAGCGACTTTATGTCCTTGGTTAATAAGGTGTTTTCCAAAAGCTTCAATAAACGTACTTTTTCCAACACCAGGCACCCCCGTTATTCCTATACGTATAGAATTTCCAGAGGTAGGTAAAATAGCCTGAATAATATCTTTGGCGAGCAATTTATCACTTTCTAAATTACTTTCTATAATAGTTATTGCTCTGGATAAAATAACTCTATCGCCATTTAAAACACCGTCAATGTATGCTTGTGTAGTTAGCCTATTTTTTGGTTTGTATGCTTTCATTTTTAGAATAGAAAGTTAACCCTTTTTTATTGGTTAACTACCAAAACAAAGATACTCATATTGAAAAAAAGCACCATAAATAACGAGCCGTTTTTCTTTTATTCTTTGAAAAAAATAAAAAGAAATTAGTTTCTTAATCGACCCATTCTGCAATAAACAAATTGGTATCTCTTCCGCCTCCATTATGCCTATTTGATGAAAACGCTAAATATTTACCGTCGTTGGAAAACACAGGAAACGCATCAAAGGTTTCGCTATGAGTGATGCGTTCTAAATTTTTTCCGTCAAGGTCAATCATATATAAATTAAAAGGAAAACCTCTTTCGGATTCAAAATTTGATGAGAACAATATTTTTTTGCCCGATGGATGAAAAAACGGACTCCAATTGGCATTTCCTAAATTGGTTAATTGGCGTAAGTCTGTTCCATCCGCATTACAAATGTACAACTCCATTTCGGTAGGTTCTACCAATCCGTTGGCTAAAAGATCTTTGTATGCTTTTATCTCTTCATCGGTCTTTGGTCGTGAAGAACGAAAAATTAATTTGGTGCCATCTGGAGAGAAAAACGCACCCCCATCATAGCCTAATTCGTTGGTTATTTGCTTAACATCTGTGCCATCAATATTCATAGTGTAAAGTTCTAAATCGCCACTGCGCGTTGATGTGAAAACTATTTTGTCGCCTTTAGGCGATACAGTAGCTTCAGCGTCATATCCTGGTTCGTTGGTAAGCTGTCCTGTGATATTTCCGTCAAGATCTGCTACAAAAATGTCGAAAGAATCATAAACCGGCCACACATATTTCCCATTTTTTCTTAGCGGCACTTCAGGACAATTTTCATCTACTAAATGAGTAGACGCATATACAAAGTGTTTGTTATCGGGAAGGAAATAGGCACAGGTTGTTCGCCCTTTACCAGTACTAATCATTGGCGGTTTCGAGTCTTTAAAAGTCTCTCCAAAATTCATTAAAAACATTTGATCACAATTAAGACCCCAATTTTTATTGTTAGATTGAAATATTAATTGCTTGTCATTAAAACTCCAGTAAGCCTCCGCATTATCACCACCAAACGTGATTTGTTTTATAGATTTAAAGTGTTTCTCTTCTGGAAAAATTAACGTATCTTTTTTTGTTTCAATGGATGCTTCAGAAGTATTTGCCTCTTTAGAGGATTCTTTGTTTTTCACATCTTTACATGATAAAAAGCAGAAAAAAACTGATAAAATTATGACGATTTTCATTTTTTAAACTATTTTAGATAAAAATAAACAATCTTATCAATTGATTGATTTTTATTCATAATTTTTTATCAAACTTAAAAAATAGTAGGTACTATGAAATATCCGTTAACAAAAAAAGTGTATCAATATCATTCGTTTTTAAGGGTATTACATCTTACTGCTAAAACAATACAAATTAAACAGATGAAATCAATTTATATACTGTTGGCAATAGGTTTATTTATTTCATGTAAAAAAGAAAAGCCTGTTGAAGTAACTATGAAAGACGACGTTGTTTTGTTGGCTTCAGACAGTCTTCATGGAAGACAAACAGGTACATCTTATGAGATTTTAGCTGCTGATTATATTGCTAATAGATTTAAGAATTTAGGTTTAGAACCTAAAGGAGTTAAAGGTTATTTTCAAGAGTTTTCATTTAAAGATAAAAGTGATCCACATGGAAACGTGAATTATGTGAGTAAATCTGAAGATAGTACCACTACAGGAACGAATGTCATCGCATATTTAAATAATAATGCCGAGAACACTGTTGTTATTGGAGCTCATTATGATCATTTAGGAATGGGTATTGAAGGCTCTTTGTATAGAGGAGATACGCCGCAAATTCATAATGGCGCTGATGATAATGCTAGTGGTGTTGCCGCTATGCTTCATTTAGCGAAGCAACTAAAAACAATAAACACGAATAATAATTATTTATTTATTGCCTTTTCAGGTGAAGAAATGGGGCTGTTGGGGTCTAATTATTTTGTAAAGAATCCAACAATTGATTTAAAGAAAGTCAACTATATGCTTAATATGGATATGGTGGGTAGGCTGAATGATGAGAAAGCAATAGCTGTTCATGGTGTGGGTACGTCACCGATTTTTAAACAAGTTCTTTTTTCTAACAAAGGAGATTTTAAAATTGCTGAACACGAATCTGGTGTGGGGCCAAGCGATCATACCTCATTTTATTTAATGGACATACCTGTTTTGCATTTTTTTACGGGTCAGCATGAAGATTACCATAAACCTTCTGATGATGCAGATAAGTTGAATTATAAAGGCATGGAAGAGATTACTCAATTTATTCTATCAATCATTACAGAATTAAATGATGATGGTAAAATAGCTTTTAGGAAAACAAAGAATGAAAGTCAGGAAGTGCCTGCTTTTAAAGTGACCTTAGGAGTAGTTCCAGATTATTTATTTAGTGGTAAAGGAATGCGAATTGATGGTGTTAGCGAAGATAAACCTGCTCAAAAAGCTGGAATGCAAAAAGGAGATATTGTAGTTAAAATGGGTGATTATGATGTTGAAGACATGATGAGTTATATGAAATCACTTGGTAAATTTGAAAAAGGTAGTACCACTAAAGTGAGTGTAAAAAGAGGTGATGAGATACTCGTTTTAGATGTTACTTTTTAATAAGTACATTACACTTTAGAGAATACGCTTTTAGTAAACACATAACCAAATCCTAAGAATAACATCAGGTGAAAAGGGAATAAACCAAAATCACCTCCTTGGTTGCCAACAACAAAAGCGCTGTACATACCAAAGGCAAAATAGAGGGTTAAAAGACCTTCAAACAAGACATGTATAGAAAGCCCTTTTTTAATGTATTTATTATCTTTCCAACTATCTTTTAAGGAATTTATATTGAACTTTGGCGTACGTATAAATTCACTTTTTTTACCAAAATGACCTTCTAGAACAGCTATGGAATTATGTAATGAAAAGCCCATAGCAATCGAGAAAAAGGTAAAAAACATCCCTATATATTTAATGAAATTTTTCACGCCACTTCCATATATATTTTTGTACATAATCCAATAACAAATAAAGAATATAACAGTACTTATTACAAAAAAGCTCATCACATAAAAATAGGGTTTTAAATGAGCATATTCATTTTTAATATAGAGCATAGGTATACTTAAAACAGCAACGATAAGAACATTTAAAAACATGGTACTATTAAGTAAATGTAGGACGCCATGTACTTTAGTTTTAGTAGAAATATTTTCATTTTTTAAAACACGCCAAAGCATTTTTCTAAAGTTTTCAGCACCACCTTTGTTCCATCTAAATTGTTGAGATCTTGCTGCGCTTATAATAACAGGAAGTTCGGCCGGCGTTTCAACGTCTTCAAGGTATTTAAATTTCCAGTTTTTCAGTTGCGCTCTATAGCTTAAATCAAGATCTTCAGTTAGCGTATCGCCTTCCCAGTTTCCAGCATCTAATATGCATGATTTTCTCCAAACACCAGCAGTACCATTAAAATTGATAAAATGACCTTTACTGTTTCGTCCAACTTGTTCTAAGGTAAAATGAGCATCCAAGGCAAAAGCTTGAATTTTTGTGAGTATGGAATAATTACGATTGATATGTCCCCATCGTGTTTGAACAACACCTATTTCCTCATTTTTGAAATATGGAATAGTTTTTTTTAACCAATCTTTTTTAGGAAGAAAATCAGAATCAAAAATGGCTATAAATTCTCCTTTGGCAACTTTTAATCCTTCTTTTAGGGCGCCAGCTTTAAAGCCAGTTCTATCTGTTCTGGTTATTTGTTTAATGTCTAGACCGGTAAGTTTTAATTTTTCGATTTGGTCGAAAGTTGATTTTACTGTTTCATCGGTTGAATCATCTAAAACCTGAATTTCTAGTTTATCTTTAGGGTAATCAAGTAAGGCAATATTATCAAGTAAGCGTTCCATAACATACATTTCGTTATAAACGGGTAGCTGTATGGTTACAAACGGAATTTCATCTGGATTTGAAAAATCGAAAACCGCAGAATCATCAATATGTTTTTTGGACGCTAAATAATTAAATAATAAGTTAAGTTGAGCCAATGCATACAAAAATATGAGTAAAAGTGCAATGGTATAAATAACTATAGTAAGTGTAGCAAAAATCATTTTTTAATACTGTATTTAAAAATCCAACCTAAAATTTTAAAGCCTGCAAAGATACTACCTTTTAATGTTCCAGACACTTTTGAGACACCAATTCTTTGTTTATATTTTACAGGAACTTCAATATATGATAACTTTTGTTTTAAAGCTTTTAATTGCATTTCAACAGTCCATCCATAGGTTTTGTCTTCCATATGCAAATCTACTAACTTTTGATATTTTATAGCTCTAAATGGACCTAAATCTGTAAAACGTGCGCCATAAATAAGTTTCATCAAAAATGTTGCTAGCCAATTACCAAACACTTGTTGAGGTGTCATTGAATTAGATTCTCTTAATTGTTTTACACGAGCTCCAATAACCAAATCAATATTATCATTAATAATGGGTTGTACTAGTTTAGTAAGTTCTTCAGGATAATCGCTGTAATCACCATCTAAAAACACAATAATTTCTGGTTTTATTGATTGATTTGCTATGTAATCCATTCCTTTCAAACAGGCATAACCATAACCCTTTTTGGTTTCAGTTAATACAGTAGCACCAGCATTAGTGGCATTTTTTGCAGTATCATCATTAGAATTATTATTAACAACGATAACTTCGTTAACAATTTTTGGTATGTCATTTATAACATTTGCTATAGAATCTTCTTCATTATAAGCAGGAATGATGACTTTTATGATGGGCATAAAGTATTAACTAATAGGTTGCAAAAGTACAATACTTTTATGAATTTTTTAACGTTTTATAAAATCTATTAAGTCAACATCATTTCCTAGTAAAATATCACGGGAATTGATACGGTTTTTAAGGTTTCGGTTTTCCAATTTTAGCACGCCTCTTGGACAAACGGCACTACAAACGCCACATCCAACACAGCTACTTCGTACTATATTTTCGCCTTTTTGAGCATAAGCACGAACATCAATTCCCATTTCACAGTAGGTCGAACAATTACCACAGGAAATGCATTGTCCACCATTAGTTGTAATTCTAAATTTTGAAAACAACCGTTGTTGAAAACCTAAAATAGCTGCCATAGGACAACCAAAACGGCACCAAACTCTGTTTCCTAAAATAGGGTAGAAGCCTGTTCCTACAACACCTGAAAATATGGAACCAATATATAAACCATAGGCTGAGCGGAGACTACTTGATTTTATGAGGAAGATTTTATCAGTAGTTCCAGTATAATGCATTATGAAAAGCGCTGCAATGATTATAAAATATCCAATAGCTCCATAACGCGCATCTTTTCCTAATTCTTGGCGTTTGAATAACATAACGACGGCAAAAACTGAAGTTAAAAGTATACCAATACTTAAAAGAAACGTGCTTCGTGTTAACCAAAATTTGTCGGGATCACTTCCCAAAAAGGTGTAAACTACTGAAATAGTCATAATCACAGAAAATACCAAAACGGTATGAATAAGCCAGCGTTCTAACTTCCACGCTGATAGCTTTTTGCTACTTAGTTGTCTAAAGGAATCACCTGCAGTTTCAGCCAAGGCTCCACAACCACAAACCCAAGAGCAATACCAGCGCTTACCGTATTTATAAGTTAAAATAGGGGACACCACAAAGACGGATAACACACCAAAAATTAATAAGGCTAAACCGAGCGTTCCTGATGATAAAAATCCATTTATAGACCAGCCATCAAAAAGATAATAGTTTAATGGCCACATGCTTTTTAAATCGTAGTAGGGTAAATTATAATGCGGACTTTCATTTAATCTAGCCATGAATTCCGGAATTAAAAAAGCAAAGCCTAGTTGAAAGAACATAACCGATACGGTTCGCAATTGTTGGTAGCGATTGTGGCGATATTTTAATATGAATTTATAACCAAAAACAAGAATAGCTAAGGTATAAAGTGTGCCATAAACAAACCACTGACTTGCAGGTCTTCCGCTTAATAAAAGACTTAACGGATCAAAGAGGGCAATTAACCCTGTATTAGATGCGCCTTTGGATGCTAAGCCTAAATACTGTGGATAAAAATAAAGGACGATGTAAAATAAGGTTAAAATAATACCTATAGCCCAACCTAAAACGCCTCTTGACGATATAGATTTAAACCATACTCCATCATTTTTTATACCTTTTGATGTATTGAGATAAGCAGCATTTGAAAATATGAAAACTCCAATGAAAATGGAACCTAGAGCAACAGAAATCGTCAAACCTCTATTAGGAAAGGAGACATTAAAAAGAGCTAATACAAAAATAAAAAGACCTAAAACTCCAATAAAAACAGCAGCTTTTTGAGATACTGTAAGGTCTTGAGCATTTGGTTTAGCCAACGACATACTTTCTTCTAAGTTCTTATTCATCTTATACGTTTTGTAGTTGGTTTTTATAGGTTGCTAGAATATCGTTTTCAAAACGTTTGTAAAATTCGGGGTCGAAATTGGCATCGCTCAAATGATTTATGACAAAATCAATGGTGCGTTTTTCTGTTAGCCACGTGTCAAAGGTTTCGTGTCGCATGCGTATTCCGAAGGTATTGATTCCGATAAATTCATTGGTAATGGTATTGTATTCAATGGTTATGCATTTGGTGTTGTCTGCGTGTTTCCAATGAAAGTGCGCATGATTCTCCTTTGGTTTTGCAAATACCCAACCGTAGGTCTGGTATTCAATATCGAAAAACTTAGCAGAGTTAAACCAATGCCCAGGATTATATATCATTTTGTTTCCACAGATAGTTTGGGCAATTACTTCAGCCATCATGCGTCCCGTATACCAAACGGCTTCAATGGGTTTTCTGTTTCCAATGGCTTCACGTTGCTCGGCACAATCACCAATTGCATATACATCAGGTATATTGGTTTCAAGATATCTGTTGACTAATACACCTCTGTTGGTTTCAATTTTAGAGGATGTAATAAATTCAATATTTGGTGACACACCAGCTGTAAGTCCAACTAAATCACAAGGAATTTCTTCACTCGTTTCTTCGATAATGATTGATTTTAACCGTCCGTTTTCATCAGAAATAATTTCTTTTAAATTTGAAGATAAGCGTAAATCGACATGATGACTTTTAATATGTTCGTTAATCATAGTACTTTCATCTTCAGGCAAAACACCGTTCCAAAAGCTAGATTCTCTTACTAAAAAGGTAACAGGAATTTGTCTTGAACTCAACATTTCAGCAAGTTCAATACCAATTAAACCACCACCAATAATTACGGCGCGTTTACATAGCTTATTGTTTGGGGCAAGCTTTTCAAGATTTTCTAAATCTTGTTTATGGTACATACCCAAAACACCGTTTAAATCTTGTCCAGGCCAGCCAAACTTATTGGGTTTGCTGCCCGTTGCGATAATAAGTTTATCATAGTTTAAAGTGTTGCCATTTTCAAAGACAAGTGTTTTATGGTCGGTGTCTATGGTTTTTACAAAGCCATTTACAAGATCAATCTTATTTTTTTTCCAAAACCAATTTTCATAAGGTTGTGTGTGTTCAAATTTCATATGTCCCATATACACGTACATAAGGGCTGTACGCGAGAAAAAATAGTCAGATTCAGCAGAAATAATGGTAATTTGTTTGTTGGAAAGTTTTCTTATATACCTAGCGGCTGTCACACCCGAAATTCCATTTCCAATAATAACAACATGATCCATAACAATTTATATAATATATGGTTTTGTCGTAAGATTTGTTAAAACCTTAATAACATTCCATCAGTTTGTTTAAATTTAGATATTAATTTAAACTTATGAAGTTAATTTATGTATTTTGTTTAGTCGTATTGTTGAGTCGTTGCGCAATGATGCCCGCAGATCAAACAAAAATAAACGGTGTAAGTTACGTGTCTTCAAGAGATTCTATTTCAGAAAAGCATGTAAAACCATTGCTAAAAATTCATGCTAATTACGCATCTATTATGCCTTTTGGGTTTATACGAGATGTATCACATCCAGACATTCAATATAATTCAAAAAGGCAATGGTTTGGAGAAACAAAAGTAGGGGTGAAACAATATATTAAGGTTTTAAAAGATGAAGGAATTCATATTATGTTAAAACCTCAAATTTGGGTTTGGCGAGGCGAGTTTACAGGAGGTATTAAGATGAAAACGGAAGATGATTGGAAAATTTTAGAAGCATCATATAGCCAGTTTATTTTAGATTATTCTGAACTAGCTCGAGAAACTAACGTTGATATTTTTTGTATTGGAACAGAATTGGAGGGTTTTATTGAAGGACGACCTAATTATTGGAAACATTTAATTACTGAAATTCGGAAAATTTACAAAGGAAAGTTAACCTATGCAGCGAATTGGAATGAATATACAAAAACGCCTTTTTGGAATGATTTAGATTATATAGGAATTGATGGATATTTCCCTGTAAGTGATTTAAAAACACCAACAGTCGCAGATTGTAAATTAGGATTAAAACCTTGGAAAACTGAAATAAAAAAGTATCATGACATATATAATAAACCTATTTTGTTTACAGAATTTGGTTATAGAAGTATGAACTTTACAGGAAAAGAACCATGGCGTTCTGATCGTGGAATTGATGAGGTAAACCTCGAAGCTCAAGCTAATGCTACTCAAGCTTTTTTTGAAACGTTTTGGTATGAAGACTGGGTGTCAGGTGGTTTTGTTTGGAAATGGTATCATGAACACGAACGTGCAGGTGGGCCTAATGACCCACGTTTTACACCACAAAACAAACCTACAGAAAAAATTATTCAGGATTTTTATTCAAAACATTAAGTAATATGCTTTTTATAGTATGAGTGCAATTCATTTGCATTAGCACCAAACCAATGTTTTAAGTGAATCATAAAAAAATGACACTGTAATTTCCAAACACCATGAGTTTCATATTTTCTTGCTGATGTTATGATGGACTTTTGAATCACTTTAAATTGATTTAAAGCGTATAATTTTTTTATAATTATATTGTCTTCGTAAATAATGTAACGTTCGTCAAATCCGCCAATATCTTGAAACAAAGATTTTTTTATAAATAAACTTTGGTCGCCTCCTCGGCAAATGTTCCAAGAGAATTTTGTAAACCATCCAGCAAGTTTTAGCCACCAATGATCACTCTTAAATTTCATTTTAAAACAGCCCGCATAATTGCCTTTCTCTACGGAATCTATAATTAGATTGTCAAAATTTTTTGGAGGAAACGAATCAGCATGTAAAAAATAGAGTATCTCGCCATTGGCGTGTTTTGAACCAACATTCATTTGCTTGGCACGTCCTTTT
>TARA_R110002033_G_scaffold170734_1_pt1 | contig 20299 bp, 18 predicted proteins | sample TARA_R110002033 | Tara Oceans TARA_R110002033 (sample SAMEA4397051) | marine metagenome | biome: Polar Biome; feature: [SRF] surface water layer (ENVO:00010504); material: water (ENVO:00002006), including particulate matter (ENVO:01000060) such as... | depth 5 m
TTTACAAGTACGTTATAGTACAATCTGTGTGCACTTGTTTCATCAAAGGCCTTATAAAAATGAGGGGAATTTAAAATTGAACAATTCCATTAGAAAAGAAACTAAGAAAAGGAAATTACGATTTACCGACTTCGGAATAGTAAAAAAGTAATTATTTGACAGTAATGGTATAGGGTTTATTGTAACTTTTAAACGTAAAGTAGCCCAAACGTTTTCTTATTTTGTATTTCCTTATAAGGTTTAAAGGCTTGTTTTTTATATGCGTTTTGTCTTGGTGTAAATAGGTAATACAGGCTTCTATAACGCGCTGACTAGATTTGCCATCATTATAAGGGTGTAACTGATTGATAAAAATTTCAATATTTTTTAATAAATTTTCAGGGTAACTTAAGGCATATTCAAATCGCTCTTCTAGTTTAGCTGCGTCATTTACATGAATTAAATAATCATGATTGAATGTATGATTAAAACTTACTACAGGTTTCTTTTGAAGTAAAAACTCTTGAATAGCTGATGTCGTATCTGCAAACATAATATTTGCTTTTTTAAAAAGAGGCACTAAATCTGTAGTGTCGTAATACTTAAAGTGTTTTCCTTCTAAACTTTTCCATTTCTCTTTGGTTTCAATAGGTAATTTAGGATGCAATACCATAATGAAATTGTACTTCCTAGATTGCGCTAATATTTTAATAGTTTCAAAAACATCATTATTCAAAGCTAAACTTAAGCGTTTACTAAATGTTGAAGCAATCATTATAGTCGGAAGACTATTTTTTTCTTTTTTAACAATAGGAAATAACGGGTCTACTTTGCTCCAGCCAGTTTCTTTTACCTCAAAATGTGGATGTTTTTTTTGTTCTGCTTTAAAACCAGATGTGGTTGTTGGACCTTGAGTACAATACAAATCAAAAAATCCACGAATCCTGTAGTGCGAAAAACTGTTATTACCTTCAGGGCGTTTTTGGGCATTAAAACCATGAAATATCTGAACTTTAAGTCCAGATATAAAATCTGGAACATCATTAGTCGCAGCTAAAACAATATGCGGTTTATAATTTACAACATCTTTTATGGTATTTAAAACGTTGCTTTTATTTTCTAATGCTAACTTTCCATCATTAAGATCACTATACCACATTACAGTATCACCTCGTCTTAAAATTTCTACCTCCAAAGGATTACCTATGGGAAGTGCGTAACTGTAAGATATGTATATTAGAAACTTGTAATTCATGAATATTTGAATGAATAAAGAAGAATTATAGATTTTTAAAAGCTTCTAAATACTAATTAAACGTCAACTGTTTATCTATCCAATTTAAGATGTAATTTAAACTTTTATCATCTGCCATGTCTAAACTTTGAAAAGTGATAAATATTTTATTCTTATTTTGTTCAAACCCCTTTAACTTCAGTTTTGTAATAAATAAATTCTTGTAATTTCTAAAATAAGTTAATTGCGCATTATTTCTGTAATGAAAAGTCTTCTTTTTAATCTCTAAATGTTCAGATAGAGAGGATATAATAAACTGATTCTCATTTCTAAATCTGTGTTTAATATTTTCTTCCAAAAGATTCTCATTATCTTTAAAGAAATTTTCTAATGTTGATTTTCTGAGACATACAGGTGTGTGAAAACGTCTTATGTATCTTTCAGTATTAGCTATTTTTGCACTGTTTTGCTGTAATTTTTTAAAGCTGTAACCTTTTTTATCTGGCTTACCTAAAAAAGATTTAAACTTTAAATAAAACGTTCTTAGTTTTCTTTGTTCGTTAAATTTTTGCCATTGACCTCTAATAATTGGTTGTCCATCAATAAAAAAATCATTAACGGCTACATTACTCATTATAAAAGTGTCATCATTGAAAATAACAAAGTGTTCTGATAAATTTGGAATATTAAAAAGCATTGAGCCGATAGAGCATGAGTTAAAGCAAGGTAGATATTCTTCATGTCCACTAAAAATAATTTTATGGTCAATAATTTGAAGATTTATACCACGGCTTTTTGCTAAAGACTTTAAGGATTCAAATGCCTCGGGTTTTTGATTATCCGTTACTAAATATATGTTTTTAAAAAAAGGAGCAAATTTTATTATAGATTTAATAGCTATGTCAATTTCTCCGATAGAATTGTATCGCTTTTGATGTTTTTTTGACGAGAAATCAATTTTAGTTTCTGAATAAGTGTTTATTTTTTCTTGCCAATATTTATCGTTACCATTAACCCAAGTTATAACAGCATCAATTGAAATATTAGTTTCTAATTTATTCATATTTGTATTTTGGTTTAACTTGTAAAATCATCAAAAAAATGAATTTATTAAGTTAAAAAATATTTAATCTAATTCCTAATTATACAGCCACATCATACTCGCGTAAAGCATCATTTAAAGAGGTCTTCTTATTAGTGCTTTCTTTTCGTTTTCCAATGATTAATGCACAGGGCACTTGGAATTCGCCAGCAGCAAATTTTTTAGTGTAGCTTCCTGGGATTACAACAGAGCGCGCAGGAACAACACCTTTAGTTTCTATAGGTTCGTCACCAGTAACATCAATAATTTTTGTGCTCATAGTTAATACTACATTGGCACCTAAAACAGCTTCTTTTTCTACTCTTACGCCTTCAACAACTATGCAACGCGAACCAATAAAAGCACCATCTTCAATGATAACAGGAGCAGCTTGTAAAGGTTCTAAAACACCACCAATACCAACACCTCCAGAAAGATGAACATTTTTACCAATTTGCGCACAACTACCAACAGTTGCCCAAGTATCTACCATAGTACCTTCATCTACATAAGCACCTATATTTACGTAACTTGGCATTAATATAGTACCTGCAGAAATATAAGCACCATGTCTTGCAACGGCATGTGGTACAACTCTAATTCCTTTTTCTGCATAACCGCGTTTTAGTGGAATTTTATCATGATATTCAAAAATACCAACTTCAAAAGTTTCCATTTTCTGAATTGGGAAATACAAAACAACTGCTTTTTTTACCCATTCGTTCACTTGCCAGCCGTCTGCAGTTGGTTCTGCAACTCGTAAGGTACCAGCATCGACAAGGTCTACAACGCTTCTAATAGCATTAATAGTTACTTTATCTGTTAAAAGTGAGCGATCTTCCCAAGCATTTTCTATTACTGTTTGTAGTTGTTTCATGTGTATATGTTTGTTAAAATGATATATAGATTAATCTATTCTGATAATAATTAAACTATTGGAATCTTTGTTTCAAATTTATGTCAAATAAAAAAATAAACTCAAATATAAGTCCATATGTTACCATCAAAAAATATTTTAATTTCTTTTTGATATAAATGTGACCTATTTAAATTGTAAGTGTCTTAATACTAGTTAAACGGATGATAATTTATTTCTAATAACTTTATCTGAGAATTTAATTAATAGCTAATTTAGAAAACCCCTTTCCCCTTATTTAAGGGGTTTTCTTTTTTTTTTATAATGAGTAAAGTGTGACCACATTAAATATTGTGTGTCTTATTAGTAATTAATGAAGTGATTTATTTTTTAGAGGGAATAAAATCATAAAATTGGTTTGTTTAGATTGGTTATCTATAAACGCTTCCTTAAAAAGGAAGCGTTTTTTATTTAGGCATACTAAAGAATAGAATTACATTATCTTTGCAATTATGGGAAGAATTTTAGCCATTGATTACGGAACAAAGCGGACAGGTTTAGCTGTCACCGACGAAATGCAAATTATTGCATCAGGACTTACAACTGTAGGAACTAAAGAATTGCTTCAGTTTTTAAAAGACTATGTATCTAAAGAAAATGTAGAAAAAATTGTAGTTGGTTTGCCAAAACAGATGGATAACACAGCTTCAGAAAGTGAAGTTTATATTAAGAAGTTTTTAGTGCAATTGGCAAAAGCTATTCCGGAAATCCCAGTAGATCGTGTAGATGAACGTTTTACTTCAAAAATGGCATTTCAAACTATGATTGATAGTGGATTAAAGAAAAAACAAAGAAAAAATAAAGCTTTAGTTGATGAGATTAGTGCAACTTTGATTTTACAGAGTTATCTAACTAGTGTTCAATAAAATTATAAAGTAAAAAGTATTAGAACGTTTCGTTCTTTTGATTTAACGTGAAAAATCATTAGAATTTAGTTTTTTAAATTTTAAATATTATCCACGATTTTTGATACTTTTGCACCCGAAAATAAACGAATTATGATTTTACCAATCGTTGCATATGGTGACGCTGTTTTAAAGAAAAAAGCAATTACCATTGATAAAGATTACCCAAAGTTAAATGAACTTATCACTAATATGTACGAAACTATGTATGGTGCTTATGGTGTTGGTTTGGCTGCACCTCAAATAGGATTAGCAATTCGAATGTTTTTAGTAGATACAAGTCCTTTTGCTGATGATGAAAGTTTTTCTGAAGAAGAACAAGAAGAACTTAAAAACTTTAAGAAGACATTTATTAATGCTCAAATTTTAGAAGAAAATGGTGAAGAATGGGCTTTTAATGAAGGTTGTTTAAGTATACCAGATGTAAGAGAAGATGTCTTTAGACGACCAACAATAAAAATTCAATATCAAGATGAAAATTTTGATACACATGTTGAAGAGTATGATGGATTAATTGCCAGAGTTATTCAGCATGAATATGATCACATTGAAGGTGTTTTGTTCACGGATAAATTATCATCATTTAAAAAACGTTTAATAAAAGGACGTTTAGCAAATATTGCAAAAGGAAAGATTAAAATTGATTATAAAATGCGTTTTCCTCTTATGAGTAAAAAACGTTAATACAAAATATATGAGCTTAGAGAAAATTTTATCCATTTCTGGAAAACCAGGTTTATACCAAATCGTTACACAAACTAGAACAGGTGCTGTTGTTGAGTCTTTAGTGGACAAAAAACGTATTACTGTTGGTGCACATAGTAACATTAGTATTCTTAGTGAAATCGCTATTTATACGTTAGCAGAAGAAGTGCCTTTAAGAGAAGTACTTAAAAAAGTAAAAGAAAAAGAAGGCGGAAACGCAACTTCAATTAGTCATAAAGATAGTAAAGATACGTTAGAAGAATTTTTCTTTGAAGTATTGCCAGATTATGATGAAGATAGAGTTTACCCTTCAGATATTAAGAAAATTGTGCAATGGTACAACTTGCTTCATAAAAACAATCTTTTAGATAGTTTAGACGAAGTAAAAGAAGCAAAGGATACTTCAGAAGAGGAATAAAATATCCTAAAGTCTTGTCGAGTTAAGCGTAACGCACAAACATTGTATCGAGAAACTTATTCAATTTTATGTTTCTCGATACAAAATTCCAATAGAGGAGTTTCACTCGAAGTGACGTAAATATTACTATTTTTTTTATGTCTGATAAAAAAGCCCAATTAAAAGCCTTTGAGCGTTTGTTAATTATCATGGACGAGTTGCGCGAGCAATGTCCTTGGGATAAAAAACAAACCATGGAATCTTTGCGTCATCTCACCATTGAGGAAGTTTACGAACTTGGTGATGCTATTCTAGATAATGATTTAGAGGAAGTTAAAAAGGAATTGGGCGATGTATTACTTCATATTGTTTTTTATTCTAAAATAGGAAGCGAAACTAATAACTTTGATATTGCAGATGTCTGTAATAGTATTTGTGATAAGTTAATCAGTCGTCATCCGCATATTTATGGAGATGTTGTGGTTAAGGACGAAGCTGAAGTAAAGCGTAATTGGGAACAATTAAAGCTAAAAGAAGGTAAGACAAGTGTTCTAGAAGGTGTTCCAAAAAGTTTGCCAGCTATGGTAAAAGCAAGTAGAATACAAGAAAAAGTTGCAGGAGTAGGTTTTGATTGGGAAGAACCAGAACAGGTCTTCGCTAAGGTAGAAGAGGAGTTAGCAGAATTAAAAGTTGAAATAGCAAAAGGTGATCAAGACGCTATTGAAAGTGAATTTGGAGATGTTATATTTTCAATGATTAATTATGCACGTTTTCTTAAAGTAAACCCTGAAAATGCCTTAGAGCGTACTAACAAAAAATTCATTAAACGCTTTCAATATCTAGAAAGCAAAGCCAAAGAATTGAATAAGTCCTTAAAAGACATGTCACTTTCTGAAATGGATGTCTTTTGGGAAGAAGCAAAATCTTTATAAATCTTTACTATATTTTAAATCATTAGCATTGGTGTTGTACCTATGGGTTACATCATTTATATAATGTTAAAGTTATCTAAAAATAGAATTTCAAACATCTAAAAGTAAATTCTGTGCGTAATTACTCTATATAAAAGCCAATACGCTTTTATTTCTTAGTAGGAAATCTTAATTATTATTTTAAGCGGTTGTAATTAAGGTTAAATTTAGTTTAGTTAGGGCAAAACCCATCTGTTGAAACAGATGGGTTTTGATTTTTTAAAGAGTATTTTATTTCACTTCGCCTTTCTTCTTTATTTTAGAACCAATTATATAGCTTGAAAAAGCTATTAGTGCAGTAATAATATATTGAACAAAGTCTATTTCGGTATTAGCTTCTGCCATTACCGCATTGTAAGTTAAGTAAGCTGCGGTTGGAAAAGCAATAATAAAATTTCCTAATAATTTGTTATCCATAAAATTTTAAGCAAAAGCTTAAGAATACATTCCACGCACCTTTATCAACTTAGCTTTCCAAGTGTCTAAATCTTTCTTGTGGTTAGCAATGTTCTTATGTACATCTTTTACTAATGGATTGTCTGCTTTTACATTAGAGAAAAACTGTAAGTTATTTTCTAATTGATTTATTTCAGACTTAATCTCACTCATACGTTTTTTGATAAAATTATATTCATTATCAAGTAATCTTGTATCATCAGGATTGGCAAGGTTTTCAAGTTTGCTGTCAAACTTTATCATCTCTAATTGAGCCTTGTCCATTTTTAATTTGTCAAAAGTATCATCGATAGCTTTATAGAATTTTCCATCAATGTAACGCTTGTTTTGTGGTACATGTCCGATTTCTTTCCATTCAGCAATCTTAGCTTTAAGAATATCAATATCAGCTTTTGGATCTTCAGTAAGTTCCATGGCTTTTAAGGCATCTAAGAGCTTAACTTTTTTGTCAAATGCATCAAATAGATGTTGGTCCTCAGCTTTTCTTGCTGTATGCATATTATCAAAATAATGATTACAAGCATTCTTAAATTGCTTCCATATTTTATCGCTATCACGTCTAGGAACATGACCAATTTTTTTCCATTCATTCTGAATTTTCTTCATCAATGGAGTAACCGTCTTAAAGTCATCACTATCCTTATTGTCTTCAGCAATTTGGATTAATTCCTTTTTCTTTTTGAGGTTATCGTATTGGTCTTTCTTTAAATTTTTGTAAAAGCTGTTTTTTCCTCTATTAAAAGTTCTAACAGCATCTTTAAATTTAGCCCAAGTAGCTTCATTTACTTTAATTGGCACTTTTCCTGCCTTAAAGAAAGCATCTCTTAAAGCTTCAATTTCTTTTATTTTTTTCTGCCAAGCGCTATGTGAATTGTTTTTATCCTCAGCAATGGCTACTATTTTAGCAATGATTTCTTCTTTGCGCTCAAGATTTTTTTCGTGAGCTTTATCCATGTCAGCATAATAAGCCTGACGTTTATCATGTATTGCTTTTGTTGCATTACTAAAACGTTCCCAAATGGCTTCTCTATGTTCTTTACCAACTGGTCCAAGTTCTTCTTTCCACAATTTGTGTAATACTTGTAATTCTCTAAATGAACGATTGGTATTTTCATCTTGTGCTAATTCTTCAGCACGTTCAATGATTTTTAATTTCTGATCATAGTTATGCTTAAAATCCATATCTCTCAAATCATTATTGAGATGTAAAAAGTCGTAAAAACGCTCTACATGATGATGGTATGTATTCCAAGCGTTATTATATTTATCTCTAGGTATTGGACCAGCATTTCTCCATTTCTCTTGCAGTTCTTTGAAGGTTTTATAGGTTGTACCCATATTTTCTTCAACACTAAGCAAGCCTTTAATATCCTCAATGATTTGTAATCTATTATCTAGATTTGACTTTAAGTTTTGCTCACGCTCTTTGTAATAAGCGTTTATAGATTGTTTGTATTCTTTATAAAGCGAATTGAAATTCTTTTTGGTATCGTTAGAATAATAGAAATCCATATCCACACCACCATCCGCAATAAACTCTTCCTTTTTCTCTTCTAAAAGTTCACTGAATTTAGCATTGAATTCTGTTTTGATTTCATTGATGTTTTTAGAAATCGTCTGAACTTTATGATGCTTAAGTAGTCTATTGAATTCTGTTACCAACTCATCCATTGACATGGCATGGTAATCCTTTTCTTCAACTTCATGGCGCTCAGCATTAGACTCGTCTTCTGCATCTTCTGCGTTTGAAGCTTCAATTTCATCAACATGCTCTTCTTTTGGAGACTCTGAGGTTGTTTCTGTTTCGGCTTCCACCTTAACGTCTTCAGTTTCTGTTATCACGTCATCCTCAGCAGATTCAGTTCTAACTTCAGCTTGATTTTCAACATGTTGTGTTGTTTCTTCTATTGGAGTAGTCTCTGTAGATTCTACTTCGTTTTTTCCATCTGCTTCTAGCAGGTTATCATTCTCAGACATATGTCAATTTTTTTATAGGAGTTAAAGATACTAACAACTGTTAGAACTACAAAGGAAATGCTTCTAGAGCTTATATTTTATGACTTATGCCATATTTCCCAAGATTTTTCGGCTTGCAATCTTAACATTTCTAAACCATTAATGATTGTGGCTCCTTTTTGGTAACCATGGTTTAAAAATTTTGTTCGTTCTGGATTGTAAATAAGGTCATACAAAATATGATGTTCTGTTAATCCTTTATACGGAATTGCAGGGCATGCTTCAATATTAGGAAACGTACCGATAGGTGTACAATTAATAATAATAGTATATTCTGAAATAATTTGTTCCGTTAAGTCTGAATACGAAAAAGTAACACCTTCTTTATGTGAACGCGATACAAAATCAAATTGAATTTTTAATTTTTTAAGCGCATAAGCAATAGCTTTAGAGGCACCTCCTGTTCCTAGTATTAAAGCTTTTTTATGGTGTGATTTTAAATGTGGCTTTAATGAATTTTTAAAGCCATAATAATCGGTATTGTAGCCAACGAGTTTATTTTTTTTCGTAAATCTAATCGTGTTTACAGCACCAATTTTTTCTGCTGTTTTGTTAAGTTTGTCGAGTAGAGGAATTACTTGTTCTTTATATGGAATTGTAACATTAATCCCTTTTAAATTTGAAGTGTTCTCAATGATGGCCTTTAGCTCATCAATAGTTTGTAAGTCGAAATTAACATAAGAATGTGGTAAATTTTCATTCTCAAATTTCTTAGCAAAATACCCTCTAGAAAAAGAGTAGGAGATATCTCGTCCTAGTAATCCAAATTTATGCTTTTTGTTGTCTTGTGCGTTTTCCATACCATTCTAATCCTAAAACTATAAGAATTCCAAGGGCAATATAAACAATTGCAATATAAGTTTGACTATTGAATTCTGGTAAATAGCGCCTGTAATTAGTAATAATTTGTTTTCCTCCAGAATTTAAAATCAAAGTGCCATCCATATTTGTTTTGTATATGGTTTCTTTCCACGGCCAAACAACGCCAAGTGAACCTATTATAAAACCCATTATAGTTGCTAAGGTGATGTTTTTATAATGCTTTAAGATGTAATTTAAAATATGAGAAAATGTTACTAAGCCAGCAACAGAGCCTAGTGTAAATACGACTAAAACTTTTAAAAGTCTTACGCGTATTTCATTATCTATAAATTCAAAATTTCCACTAACAATATCCAAAATAGTATCGAATAAAGCGTTTACCGAATCTACTAATAGTAATACGTAGTTGCCTAATATTATTAATATAAATGAACCAGAAAATCCTGGTAGCGTCATGCCAGAAACACTAATAATACCACAAAAGAATACAAAAAACAGGTTGTCATTTTCCGTTGCTGGGTCGAGGAAACTAATACTTATACCTGCAATAGAACCAAGTGTTAATGCTAAAATTGTTGTTCGGTTCCATTCTTTGAAATCTTTACTTAAATAATAAATAGAACCTAGAATCATTCCGAAGAACGTACTCCAAACATAAAGCTCGTAATGTACAATTAGATAATCTAAGATTTTAGATATGCTGAAGTAGCTTATAATCATTCCTAAGAATAATAAGCTCAAAAATTTACCGTTGATGTAGCGGAAGAAACTTTTTAAACGTCCATTAATTAGAAGTTTAAACGCCTTTTTGTTAACCCGTTGTAATGAATAAATAAATTCTTCGTAGAAACCAGCAACGAAAGCAACAACACCTCCAGAAACACCAGGAACTTTGTTGGCTGCTCCCATGGCCAAACCTTTAATGACCAAAAACATACGATCTTTAAGGCTTCTGGTACTTTGCATTATGCCTTATCTTTTTGTTTTCCTAATGTTTCTAAAAGAAGGATGGCACCAAAACCAATAACGATAAATACAATTGCCATTACAATCTCGCTGTCGCCAGTATAAGACGTAGGTAAAATACTTCTGTCTAGTAAGGTTACCACTTCACCTTCAGAATTTACACGTGTTTTTAAAACTTCTTTCCAAGGCCAGATTTTGTTTAGCGAACCAATCATAAAACCAGTTAAAATAGCTAAGGTGATATTTTTTTGATGCTTAAACATCCAATTTAAAGCTTTAGAAAAAACTTTTAAACCAACAATAGCACCAACTGCTAGCAATATGAATTTAAAAAATGCATCTTTAAATAATTCCATATCACCATTTATAACACCATCTCTTAAATTATTAATGGTATCAATAGCTGTTTGGTAAGCACCAAGAATAAGTAAAATAAAGGCACCAGAAACACCTGGCAATATCATGGCAATTATAGCAATAAAGCCACAGAATAATAGATAAAAAGGACTATCTGGTGACGCAAATGGTTCTGCAAGTGTAATGTAATATGATAATGCAGAAGTGATGATTATTGCAATGATGACTTTTATAGACCAACCTTTAATTTGTTTGGCTATGTAGAGTATACTCGCTAAAACAAGACCAAAAAAGAAAGACCAAAGCAATATAGGTTCGTGGTGTAATAACCACTTAATTAGTTTCGCTAAGGATAAGATACTTATGGCAATACCCGAAAATAAGGCTAACAAAAAATTACCATTAATGGAATTCCAAGCTGTTTTGAATCCTTCTTTTTTCCAGACTTTAAAAACGCTTAGGTTTACTTTGTCTATACTTTCTAGAAGTTCTTCGTAAATACCAGATATAAAAGCTATTGTTCCTCCAGAAACACCTGGTACAACGTCTGCTGCTCCCATGGCAATACCTTTAAAAGTGATGACTAAATAATCTATAAATCGTCTTTGCATTTTGTATCTTATAATAAGACTGCTAAGTTATGATTTTTTTTAGTTTGATGACTTTTTACCATCTGAAATTATGGCCTTAATCAAAGGTCTATCTGTAAGTTGTGGGAATAATTCTGAAATAATGAAACTGTAGTCAATATTAAGACGTGTGGCATTTTTAAGATGAAAACGACCTTCTTCGGATTGATGAACCATAAAATAGAGTCCGGCTAATCGGTATTCTACTTCTGCATTTTCTGGATAAAATTCTGTGGTTTGAAGCAGATTAAAAATTGCAGCTTGGTATTCGCCAAGAGATACTAATATATCGGTTCTGTTTAACCAAGTATCTAATTCGTAATTACCTAATTCTATAGTGCGCTTATAAGCCTGTTCTGCCTCTTCTAAGAAGTTTAAGCGTTTGTTAACTGTTGCGTATAATTTCCAATAAACCACATTATCTCCATCAACGGAAACTGCTTTTTTAATATAATCGAGAGCATTTAGGTAGTCTAAGCGTTTTATGTAAAACTTAGTAATTGCAATCCAGCCCTTATCTAATAAAGGGTCTTCATCAATCGTTTTTTTGAAGAATTGTACAGCTAAATCATCTTGTTTAAGTTTAGAATAACACTGACCAATTCGCAATAATGCAAATGATGTAGGGTCTTCTAAAGCTAAAGTGATTTTATAATTTTCAATGGCTTCTTCGTGCTTTTTAAGCTTCTCTAAAACCTTTCCTTTTTCTATGTATGCACCAACAAAAGTATCGTCAGAGATGATAGCAAAATCAAAGGCTGCATTGGCTTTTGCAAAATCATCGATTTCAAAATACTGTCTGCCTAATTGGTGCCATGCAACTTCACAATAGGGATTGCTGTCTAAAAAATTGTTTAGATATTCTATGGCTTCATCGTTAAGATTTAAAAAATCATAGCAATAAATAATATTGTGAAGCGCTGAATAATCTGATGGGTCACTTTCTAGACATTTTTTGAAAAACACAATGGCTTTATCAAATTTATCTAAGAACAAATATTCCATACCAACTAGTGCATATAAATCGGCATCATCCTCTGGCGTATTAGACATTTCAATAGCAATTAGTAATGTGTCAATTGCTTTTTGATGTTCATCTTGCTTAGATAAAACATTTGCTTTTTGAATGAATATTTCTTCGTTGGTTGGTTCTAAATTATGAAGTCTATCTAATAATTCATTAGCTTCAGAAAACTTGTTTTCAATAACTAGTATTTCAACCTGAAATAACCTTAGGTTGATAGAAGTTGGGTGTTGTTCTAAACCTAATTTAATTGCGCGTTTAGACAGGGCAATTTTGCCATTCTCTAAATAATGATGAATAATATTTTCAAACTCATTTGAATCAAAGAACAATATATCATTGGTCTTTAACATCGATTCAAATCGAGTAAGGGATAAATTTTCGTCGTCGCGACTGTATTGCATAAATGGATTAATAGTTCAATGGAATAAAATTACAGTTATACTTAGTGCAAGATTGAAATTTAAACTATTGTTTTTAACAAAGTAGTTAACATTAAAAGAATGCTTTATAAGGAAACACTTAAGGTATTGATTAGTAGTGTTTTTTAAGCTCTTAAAAAGTGTTAAATTTTATCTAAAATAGAAGTTATAATACGGCAACCTTCAATAATTTCATCGTTTGAAATTGTTAAAGGAGGTGTAATTCTTATGGCTTTAGGTTCAAAAAGTAACCAAAATAAGATTAATCCTTTATTTTGGGCTTGTAAAATTACCTCATTGGTAAGTTCAGCATTATCAGTAAATGCAGCTAACATTAATCCACGACCTCTAATTTCTTTAATGCGTTTATGCTGAAGGTGTTTACGTATTAATTGTTCTTTTTCTAAAGTTTCAGAAATAAGATTAGATTCTGTAATCTCTTTTAGAGTTGCTAAAGCTGCTGCTGCAATTACAGGGTTTCCACCAAAAGTAGTAATATGTCCAAGTTTAGGATTGTCACTTAAAGTATCCATCATTTCTTTTGAAGCTGTAAATGCTCCAATTGGTAAACCGCCTCCTAAACCTTTCCCAGTAACGACAATGTCTGGTTGGCAGTTGTAATTTTCAAAGCCAAATAATTTTCCTGTTCTACCAATTCCTGGTTGAATTTCGTCTAAAATAAAAACAGCGCCAACTTGGTGACAACGCGCTTGTACCTTAGTTAAATAATTATTTGTAGGCTCTATAAAACCAGCGCCTCCTTGGATGGTTTCTAAAATAACTGCAGCTGTATTTTCTGTTATTTTATGTAAATCACTTTCAAGGTTAAATGCAATATGTTTTATATCTGGAATTAATGGTAAAAACGGTTTTTTGCGTTCTTCGTAATCCATAAGACTAAGAGAACCCATTGTGTTTCCGTGATAGGCATTCTTTGCTGCAATAATTTCTGAACGACCTGTGTAGCGTCTTGCCAATTTAATGCTGCCTTCAATAGCTTCTGTACCAGAGTTTACTAAATATGTAGACTCTAAAGGTTCTGGTAAATGCTTTGCTAGTAATTTTGATAATTCTACCGCTGGTTTTTGTACATATTCGCCATAAACCATAACATGAAGATATTGGTCTACTTGTGTTTTTATAGCTTTCACTACTTTGGGATGTGAATGTCCTAAACTACACGCAGAAACTCCTGCTACAAAATCTAGATATGCTTTTTTATTTGAATCGTAAATGTAAGACCCTTTTGCATGACTAATTTCCATCGCCAAAGGATGTGGTGTCGTTTGCGCTTGGTATTTAATGAACTCTGCTTTCAATTACTTGTCTTCTTTTTCTAAATCTTTTTTCACGTCTTCTTTTAAGACTTTTTTCACGTCCTTTTGCAAAGCTTGTTTAGCCTGTGAAATTGGTTTCGTAGTATTGACTTTAGTTAAAGGCAGTGCGGTTGCAGGTGCTGGTTTTGGTAAGTTACGAGCAGCTTTGTTTTCTTTTTCGGGTGTTATTTTACCTGCTTCTTCAATACGTTCTGTAACAGCATCATCAATAAATTCTTCAGGTGGTACGTAATCATCTAAGCCTTTTATTTTTGGTAAAACTAAAGGAGGATCATCTTTAAATAAATCTTCAACAGACATTGGTCGTTCTTCGCCACGCCAATCAAATCCTCTTAATCGTCTACCAGCTTTTGGGAACTCTGATTCTGGGAATAATTCAGCATCAGTTTGAAGAATAAATCGTGTTTCTACAATTTCCTTGTTTTCAATCTGAATATTAATACTACCAGACTTAGACTTGTCAATTCCTACCAATTCATTTTTGTCATTTCTTAAATAATAGATGACTTCAGCATTTTTAATAATATCTACATTGTAGAGTTCATTGTCTCTAAATAAACCAATTAAACGTTTTCCTTTTATTTGATTGTAGCTATCTTCACTTAGCGTGTCTTTACTTACTAAAAACGCATTTTCAAATACTTTTAATGAATCTAGTTTTTCGGTTTCAACATTAGATATTAAATGAATGGTATCTCCTGTCATTTGGTTACCAACATTCCATAGTACAGGTTTTCTTTTTGCGGCAAAAGCATCAGTAGAACTATATCTGCTGAGATTAATTAATTGTGTTAATCCTTTTTTATGATCTACATGAATAGAATCCGCTTTGCCTGCCATGTTACTCTTATATAATTTCACATTATAAAAAGCTCTGGTAATTCGGTTGGGGTCTTTTCCTGTTAACATTAAAGTGTCCGCGTGGATATAAACAGAATCTTGTTCTTGAACCGTAATCGCTAAAGCGCGTTTGGTAATAAAAACCGAATCTTTAGCTCTCCAAACTTCAGCATAATGTCCCTTTATAATACTTTTATTTAAAGTATCTGTAACAGTAATATTATTGGTGGCAGAAGCAAAACTTTTGTTCCGGTCAAAATATAAACTATCGCCTTCTACGGTTCGGTTATCGTAATCGATTTTAGCATTCCGTTGAAAGTTCCCTATATTTTTATTAGTGTCATAAAAACCACGTTCGCAATACACTTTACTGGTTTCACCAGTAATGGTAGAAGGTCCAAAAAGGTAAGCATGTCCGTTTTCTGTAAAGAAATCAAGACGGTCTGTGTTTAAAGTATATTGTGGATTTACGAGAACTACATCTTTTACAAACTGATATTTGCTCGCAGCCATATAGTAGCGACCTATTTTACTTGTAATGGTACCAGATGAGTCTCTAACAACTGTACCACCTGTATTGTAGTAGGCTTGTTGTTTAACTCTATCAAAATGAAGTGTATCTGTTTTGAGCGTAGATTGAGGCTCTGTTAAAACAACATCTCCTCTTGCGAATGCTAATTGGGTTTTACCACTATATTCAACATATTTGGCGACCATATTAATTGTGTCGCCTTGTTTCATAATAACGTTACTAAAGGCTTCAAGATAATCCTGGTCTTCATAATAGATGGCTTTATCGCACCAGACATTGACACCTTTATGGATAAAGTGAACTTGTTGAGATTTGTCTCTAAGAAAAACTAGAGCACCATCTTCAATATCTGGTGCTGTAGATGTATTACCAGAATACTCTACAGTTATTTTCTGTTTTTCTTGAGCAAAATTGATGGTTACAACAGTTAAACAAATAAATAAGATGAGATTTTTAAAACGTTTCAAAGCCATATATTTTACAAAATAACACTTAAAAGATTGCATTAGTATATGTTAACGTTTTATTTAACAGAATAATAAAGTTAAAAATCTAAACCGTCTTACGAATAATTGTTTGCTTTCTATCTGGTCCTACAGAAACAATTGTAATAGGAATATTTAATTCTTTTTCTAAGAATTCTACATAACCATTTAAGTTGTCTGGTAATTGAGATGCTTCCGTCATACCTGTTAAATCTGCAGCCCAACCATTTACTTCTGTATAAATAGGAGTGACGTTCTCTTCTTCAATATTGTATGGTAAATGCGTGATAGTTTCACCTTTATAATTGTAAGCCGTACATACTTTTAAGGTTTTAAAACCAGAAAGTACATCACCTTTCATCATAATTAATTGAGTTACACCATTTACTTGGCAAGCATAGCGTAAAGCTACTAAATCTAACCAACCACAACGTCTTGGGCGACCTGTTGTTGCACCAAATTCGTTACCAACTTTAGCCATAGTTTCGCCATCCTTATCAAACAATTCTGTAGGGAAAGGACCAGAACCTACACGAGTTGTGTATGCTTTAAAAATTCCGAAAACTTCACCAATTTGGTTAGGAGCAACGCCTAAACCTGTACAAGCACCTGCGGCAGTTGTATTAGATGATGTAACAAACGGATACGTACCAAAATCAATATCTAATAAAGAACCTTGAGCACCTTCTGCTAAAATAGATTTACCAGCTAGTTGTGCTTGGTGCACATATTCTTCAGAATCTATAAATTTTAAACTTTTTAAAGTGTCGATAGCAGCAAAGAAATCGGCCTCTAATTCTTTTAAATCATACTGAATATCTACATTATAGAATTCAATCATCGCTTCATGTTTATCTGCTAAAGCTCTGTATTTATCTTTCCAATCAGCTAATTCAATATCACCAACTCTAATTCCGTTTCTGCCAGTTTTGTCCATGTAAGTTGGGCCAATTCCTTTTAATGTAGAACCAATTTTAGCTTTTCCTTTTGAAGCTTCACTTGCAGCATCTAATAATCGATGCGTTGGTAAAATGATATGTGCTTTTCTAGAAATGCAAAGTGATTTTCTGTAATCAACATTTTGCTCTTCTAATTTATCGAGTTCTTTTTTGAAAATAACAGGATCTATAACTACACCATTACCAACAAGGTTGATTTTTCCTTCATGAAAAATACCAGATGGAATAGTATGTAAAACATGTTTTTTACCGTTAAATACTAAAGTGTGTCCTGCATTTGGGCCACCTTGAAAACGTGCAATAATATCGTAGTTAGAGGTGAATACATCGACAATTTTTCCTTTGCCTTCGTCGCCCCATTGTAATCCAAGTAGTAAATCTACTGCCATTTTAAATCTGATTAGTCGTCTTTTTTACGATTGCCGTAAAAATATAGTGAATGATTAGTTATTTGAATATCAAAAACTTCTTCGATAGTTTTTTTGATGGATTGAATGCGTGGGTCACAAAACTCAATGACTTCGCCAGTATCTGTAAGAATAACGTGGTCGTGATTTTTGTCGAAATATGATTTTTCGTAATGTGCCTGACTTTGTCCAAATTGATGTTTGCGGACAAGTGCACACTCCAATAGCAATTCAATTGTATTATAAAGTGTTGCTCTACTTACACGGTAGTTTTTGTTTTTCATTTTGATATAAAGAGATTCTATATCAAAGTGTTCTTCACTATCGTATATTTCTTGAAGTATAGCGTAACGCTCAGGCGTTTTTCTATGACCTTTGTCTTCAAGGAATTGAGTAAAGACACGCTTTACTATTTCCTGATTGCTTTCTTCTGTGGTTACATTCATAATTAGAGAACAAATTTAAGTAATTTTTAAATGATATGAATTGTAAAAACTGCCTTAAAAAAGAAAAGAAATGAACATGCTTTTAATAACTTTTTTAAAGCTTTGCAAAAGCTGTTATACTCTAGTCACTTTATCAATACCATTAATCTTTTTTAGGTTATCCATAAGTTTTTTTAGCATCGTTTGATTTTTTACATCTACGGTTATTTTTCCCGTAAAAACGCCATCATCACTAGAAAAACTTAAACTTTTCATATTAACATGCATGTTTTCTGAAATTAACTTGGTAATATGATTTACAAGTCCCATGTCATCTATACCAGACAACGTAAGTTGTGAGGTATAGACCTGCTGTGAAGAATCTATCCATTTAGCTTGCAAAATTCTATAGGCATAATTAGATTGTAAACTTACTGCATTTGGACAATTTTTTTTATGGATTTTAATACCATCATTAATGGTTAAGAACCCAAATACTTTATCTCCAGGAATGGGGTTACAACAATTGGCTAATGTATAATTAAGCTTTTCTTCTTCTTTACCAAAAACCAGCATATCATATTTAGAGGTGATTTCTTCTTTATGTATATCTTTTGGTACAGATGGTTTATAAATCTTATTTTTAAAATAACTGACAAAAGCATTGCTACGAGATGAAGCAAAGGCTTTCAGTTTTGTATTATCAATGGTGCCAATACCAACACGATAAAATAAATCTAAGGAGGTATTTAATTTAAAATAACTGACTAAATCGTTAATTGAACTTTCATTCAAATTAATTTTAAGTTGTTTTAATTTTCGTCTTAAAATTTCTTTACCTTCTTCTGCTATAAGTTTGGTGTCTTCATTTAATGCCGATTTTATTTTGCTTCGTGCTCTAGCAGTTGTCGCGTAATCTAACCAGTTAGCATTAGGTTTAGCATTTTCTGAGGTCATTACTTCAACACGATCACCACTTTTTAATTCGGTACTTAACGGAACTAATTTACCATTTACTTTTGCACCTCTGGTTTTCATGCCAATTTCTGTATGTATACTAAAAGCAAAATCTAAAGGTGTTGCACCTTTTGGTAATGATTTTAAATCTCCTTTTGGTGAAAAGACAAATATTTCTTTAGAATATAAATTGAGTTTAAACTGCTCTACAAAATCTACAGCATCAGCTTCGTGATTTTCTAATGCTTCTTGCAAACGGTTAATCCATAAATCAAGATTATCTTCTTTGGCGTCTGCATTCTTATATTTATAGTGTGCTGCATAGCCTTTTTCTGCAATCTCATTCATGCGTTCACTTCTAATCTGAACTTCTACCCAACGGCTTTTTGGTCCGACAACAGTAATATGAAGTGCTTCGTAACCTGTAGATTTTGGTGAAGAAATCCAATCTCTTAGTCTAATTGGATTAGGTGTAAAATGATCTGTAACGATAGAATATATTTTCCAAGCCAAGAATTTTTCGTTGGCTATATCCGATTTGTAAATAATTCTAACAGCAAACTTGTCATAAACTTCCTCAAAGGCAACACCTTGTTTTACCATTTTTCTACGAATACTAAAAATAGATTTTGGTCGTCCTTTTATTTCGTAATGTAAACCTTCAGTAGTTAAGGAGTCGTCTATAACTTTAGAAAATGCTTTAATATAAGCATCTTGGTCCTCCTTACTATCTTGTATTTTTTCTAGAATGTCATTATAGACTTCCGGTTCTGTATATTTTAATCCTAAATCTTCAAGCTCAGTTTTAATATTATAAAGGCCTATTCTGTGGGCTAAAGGTGCATATATGTATAAGGTTTCAGAGGCAATTTTAACTTGTTTGTCTGCACGCATAGAATCCATTGTTTGCATATTATGCAAACGGTCTGCTATTTTTATAATAATAACTCTAACGTCATCATTTAACGTTAATAGCATTTTTCTGAAATTCTCAGCTTGTAAAGACACATCCATGTCTTTTTTTAGTGATGATATTTTTGTTAATCCATCAACAATTCTGGCCACAGTTTCGCCAAAGAGTTGTTCCATATCATCTATGGTGTAATCTGGATTGTCTTCAACAACATCATGAAGTAAAGCCGCAGCAATAGATGTAGCATCCATACCAATCTCTTGTGCTACAATTTTTGCAACAGCAATGGGATGGAAAATATAAGCCTCTCCAGACTTGCGTCTTTGGTCTTTGTGCGCATCGAGAGCCACCTCAAAAGCATGACGAATTAATTTTTTATCATCAACCGTTAAAGTTTGATAGCTTACCTTAAGTAATTCTTTATAAGCTTTGGCAATGGCTTTGTTTTCTATTTCTATGGCTTCTTCCGTCATAGAACTAAATTAGTGAAATGCTTTTTAATTGGCAATTGTTTTTTTGAATGAAATTTAGAATTAGTCCTTTTTAAAGAAATTAGATTTTATA
>TARA_R110002033_G_scaffold12528_1_pt1 | contig 20235 bp, 17 predicted proteins | sample TARA_R110002033 | Tara Oceans TARA_R110002033 (sample SAMEA4397051) | marine metagenome | biome: Polar Biome; feature: [SRF] surface water layer (ENVO:00010504); material: water (ENVO:00002006), including particulate matter (ENVO:01000060) such as... | depth 5 m
GCATCGTGTTCATAAATATTATTTCGAATTTTAGCTTGGTCACTATTTTTTGTACCTCCTTTTCTTAAGTAAACGGCCGCTTTAGTTCTGATTGCAATAATTCCACCTGCAGCAACTTGTCCGTATCTAGTAGCTGCTGCTAAACCTGGTATTACCGCCACCCGATCAATTGCTGCAACATCTAAAAAATAAGGCACCTCTTCGTAAATTATACCATCAACTTCAAAAATCGCTTTGCGTTTATTATTAATAGAACCGTATCCACGAATAAAAACATACTTTTCACGATAATTCCCCCATAATACGCGCAGTCCAGGCACCTTTCCATTTATAGCGTCTAAAATATTTGAACCAGCCAAGTTTAAATCTTTACCGTTTACAATAGTTATAGCATTGCCTGTTGTTTTCTTATCACTAGTACCAAAACCTGTTTTAGCAAATTGATCACTAGTTAAATACTCAGAGAACATTTCTGCCTCGGTTTTCTTTAAACGCGCTCTTTCAGTAACAGTAACACCTGCTAGTTCTTCAACCATCACATTCATGGTGACGTTGATATTATGTATGGTCTCCAATACGGTACGTTCCACTTTTTCGAAACCCAAATAATCAAAACTAATGACATCACCTATTTGTGCCATAATGGTATACCTACCATAGGCGTCTGTTTGGGTCTGTTTTAAAGACGCTGTTATTTGAACGGTAGCATTTTCAACAGGCTTACCATTATTAAAAACAAAACCTGTAATTGATCTATGCGTTTTAATAGGGTTGGTATTTATTATTGGAGTTTTAAAAGAATTTTGAAGAGTTTTGTTTCTGGAATAATCTGAGATTTGAGAAATGTCTCCATCACTCAAAGTAGAAGTATTTACATAAAAAGTCATTGCATCTCCCCTGAACGTTTTCCACTGCCCTTGACTCACATATCTTCTGTACGATGTGCTTGGTCTATAATCCGCAGCCAAAACCAAGCCCACACGTTTACCATATACTTTCAATAATTCTAGACCAATACTAAAATCTTCATCTACAATAAGGTTGTACGGCTTTAAATCTACGGTTACCTTTCCAGAAGATTTGCCTATCATTTTGGTAACGTTCTTTTTCAATAATTTATCTTCAGGATAGATGGTGCCACCTTTATATACATTAATGCGCACCAATACACTATCAGAATAATTTTCGTTTACATAAAAATGAAAATCTTTTAAGTAGTGCTTCTTCTTATCTACGCTTATTCTTGTTACCAATTCAGCACCCAATGAACCATCACCTTTCCAATACCCGTACTTGTTTTTACTGGGATAGGAAAAACCAACGACATCATCTTTTTTACTTTTTAAAAATTTAGCTGATACAATCGCCTCATTTAATTGCATTGCTTCAGGTTGCATAACAATTTTTTGAAACAGAGCATTATTAAAATTTACTTCTGAAATTTTGAACTGTACGGTTTTATAACCTACAGATGAAAATTGTAGTATATCATAATTAGAAAAATTAGTTTTATCTATCTCTAGATAAAATTTACCATCAAAATTACTTACGGTACCTACGCCTTTATTTACAATACCAATATTTACAAATGGAAGCGTCTCTTTCGTATCAGAATCAATTACAACTCCTCTTACCTGATCTTGAGCAAATACACTAAAATTTAATGCACATAAAAAATAGAAGAAAAAGAGATATTTATAGCGTTTTAATTCAAGAACCATAGACACATGAAATTAGCTGTTATTCAGTAACCTTTTTAAAGGTATGAATAACAGCTAATTAAATAATACTATCTTAAAAATAAATAAGAATTTTATTACATAAGCAATAAACAAACCTACATATCAAAAATCAATTACCTTGATGCCCTTTTACACGTGGAATTAATAAAAGTTCTGTCTGTCGCCCATTAACATATCTAAACCCATCTTCACCATAAAAACCAGCTTCTTCAAGCATAATTCTGATATCTCTATTCCATTCAGGTATAGTAATAGTAGTATTCAATTCTATAGCATAAACCGTATTTGGATTTAATGGATAGTTTTCACCATCGTCACGCATTACGCCACCTTGAGAATCCCACATTCCAATAGTAGTACCTGCAGAATGACCGTACATACCCAATGGGTGCGTATAAATAGAAGGCTTTAACCCTGACGCTTTAGCCTCACTTAACGATTTGGCTAGAATCTCGTTCCCTGTTCTTCCCTTAATCATATTGGTAGTCAAAAAGTCTTGCACTTTATTCCCGTCTTTTAAACCGTTAACCAAAAATGCAGGTGCAGATGTTTCTTCTGGTTTTAAGACATAGGCTAACTCTTGGCAATCGGTATTTAAACGTAAATAAGTGATTCCAAAATCGCAATGTACCAAGTCCCCAGGCAGAATTACCGTATCCTCAGGTCTACCTGAGAATGAATATAAATGACTTACTAATTCCTCTTTACTTCGTTGCACATCGATTGTTGGATGAAACCAAGTTTCAAGCCCTAAGTCAGTTACTTTTTGACGCATCCACCACTCTACATCAGATGTTGTTGTCACCCCAGGTGTAATTACCTTTTCAGAAAAAGCTTCTGCAATAATATCATGTGTAATATCTACTAATTGATCATATATAACCATTTCTCTTTCTGACCTAGTCTCGATCCAACGAACAGCAAGTTCTTGTGCAGAAACTACTTTAGATGAATATTTTTTTGGAAGATTAGCCATGAACTCTTCATAATCTGTCTTTACCAAACCATCTGCAATATTGTGGTCTGTAGAATAATTGAGTCCGATTTTCTTCGGATTTCTTTCGGATATCAACTGCATTAATCTTTTCCACTGATTTGGTTCTTTCTCCTTATCCCATGCAGAAACAATATTCTTACCGACATTATAACGAGCTACGGCTAGCTTTTCAATACTATTTTTTGCCTTATCCCTATAAAACAATAAGATTGTTCTTCTACGCGCATTTAACCACGTAGCGGGAAGCATAGTTTTAATTACAGGATCTTCGTTATATTCTCTTGAAATAACCACCCACATATCTAAATCTGCGGCATCCATAAGTTCAGGCAACAAATTATTGAAACGGTCGTCTAATATTTCATCAATCACCTGCGCTCTTTCTTTTTCATTTAGAATTTGCTGAGCGTTAATTTCCCCTATAAAAATTAGGCATACAAAAAGGAATAGTTTTTTCATGAGTGTTGTTTGGTTTAAGCCTTGAAAATACAAAATAACACACATTAGAAATACCCTATTCCTTTAAAATCAATAGAATTTTACATTCTAGTTAAATTCAATAGTTGTCTGTTACCAATTTCTCATTTATACTTTTAACCAACCTGATAAATTCAGCTCTATACCCGTTTTTATCAACACCTCTACCGTTCTCTGCTAATACAATGACATCATTTAATGAAGCTTTATTATTAAATGCTGACTTTCGTAATTGTTGACCGAATAAAGCAACAGCTGCAGAGAATTGAAAATCTTTTGACATTTCTTGAGTATTCGAATTTTGGACATGAACCAACTCTATACTCTTATTACCTTCAGGTTTTTTGTATCTAAATTTTACAGTGAACAACTCATCGGAAAACTTATCTCCTGATACAACCTCTGTATACTTTAAGTCATGTGTTTCTTTAACATAGTCAGATGCCACACCTGCTTCTACTATCTCGTACAACGCAGTTACCTTATGTCCACTACCCAACTCACCTGCATCTTTGGTATCATCAATAAAATCTTCATCAGCCAACAATCTGTTTTCATATCCAATCAATCGATACGATTTCACTTTTGCAGGATTAAACTCTACCTGTAATTTTACATCTTTTGCAATGGTAAATAAAGTACCTCCAAATTCCTTCCCGAATAACTTTTGAGCTTCTTGCATGGTATCTATGTAACCATGATTTCCGTTCCCTTTATCTGCCAAAGTTTCTAATTTGGAATCTTTATAATTCCCCATACCAAAACCTAGTACAGAAAGAAACACTCCCGATTCTCTTTTTTCAACAATCAAATCTTCCATGTCTTTATCGCTAGACAACCCAACATTAAAATCACCATCGGTTGCCAATATCACTCTATTATTACCAGTTTTCTTAAAATGTTTCTCTGCCAATTTGTAAGCTAATTGAATACCTGCTCCACCAGCTGTAGAACCGCCAGCTTCTAAATTATTTAAAGCGCTCATGATTTTCTCTTTATTGTTACCAGATGTAGGCTCTAATACAACACCGGCTGCACCAGCATAAACAACAATGGAAACCCTATCTTTTTCTCTTAACTGATTTACTAATAGTTTAAATGCGGATTTTAATAACGGTAATTTGTTGCCTGCTGACATAGAACCAGAAACATCTATTAGAAAAGTAAGATTAGATGCCGGTAATTCTTCATTCAAGTATTCTTTACCCTGCAAACCAATGCGCACTAATTTTGTATCTACATTCCAAGGGGTTTGTGCTGCCTCTGTGTTTACAGAGAAAGGATGTTCATTTGTAGGTTGTGGATAATCATAATCAAAGTAATTAATCATTTCTTCAATCTTAACTGCATCTACAGGAACTTTTTTTCCGTTATTAATGAATCTTCTAATATTGCTATACGCTGCTTTATCAACGTCTATTGAAAAAGTTGATAACGGGTTTACGGCAACATTCTGAAACTGATTTTCAGTAATTCGTGCATAATTCTCATCTTCTTCAATAGCATAATTACCATTTACGGTTTGTATTACGATACAACCGTGTTTAGCATTTTGACCATATAGATTCTTAGCTTCAGAAGCTTTAAGTTCTTTTCTACTATTAATATCTTCACTTTTAAATCTTTGAACAATTGAATTATATTGCTTTTGTATGGGAATACCATCAACTATATAAAGAGGACTTTTGACTTTATTACCTGTATTATTTTTTAAAGTACCTATGCCACTAATTTGAACACCACTAACCTTTCCTTGTATTACGTTACTAATATTTTTAGGCAAGTTGCGTTTTCTAATCCGATTACCACTAATCATTGAAACAGAACCTGTAATGGATGTATGACTACTAGTCCCATACCCTACCACCACCACTTCTTCTAACATTTGAAAATCTTCTTCAAGTGACACATTAACAACCACTGAATCTCTGATCTTTACGATCATATTCTTACAGCCTATATACGAAAATGTTAATTCAGCTCCTTCTGATACTGTTATAGTATAGTGTCCGTCAAAATCTGTCTGCGTACCATTGGTCGTTCCTTTCTCCCTAACATTTACACCAGGCATAGGATCCCCTGCATGATCAGAAACAGTACCACTAATTTTAACTTGTTGCGAAGACAACAGCATACTACTAAGCAGAAAGAATAGGAAAGTTGCATTTTTCATAATAATTGGTTTAAAGTTTGAGCAATAAACCTATTAAGAAAGAAGTGTTTAAAAAACGAAAAATGAGTGAAGCCTACTTTAGAATGAGGGAAGTTATGACTTCAACAAGGTCATCGTTTCTTTTCGTTTTACTTTACCACTTTTAGTTCTTACAAACACTGTTACTGTTCTAATTTGACGAGGAATCTCATATTTAGACAACACATTTGTTTCTTTGATATCTTTCAATAAGGATTCAACATTAACAGATCCTTCAACGACCAAAAGAAGTTGCTCACCTAATTTTGCATCAAATACTGAATCAATGAAAAAAGCTTGCTCTAAAATATTAGAGAGTTTTGATTCTATTTGCTCAGGATTAAGTTTGATTCCGCCTGAATTTATAATATTATCAAACCGACCCAACCATTTAAATTCTGTTGGTGATATTAATTCAACCACATCATTGGTAACAATAATATAGTCTGAAACTTTTGGAGCATTAATAACCAAGCAATCTCGATCATCCATAGTAATAGTTACATCTGGTAAAATAGAAAAAGGGATATTTTCATCTACACTATTATTAAGCGGCTTCACCGCAATATGAGTGATAGTCTCCGTCATGCCATATGTTTCATAACTGGCATTTGAAACATTTTTCAATTCTTTTCTCAAAGCTGTGGATATAGGAGCTCCGCCAATAATTAGATTTTTAATCTTATGAAGATTCGGTATTGAGTTATCAACTTGTAAAGGCACCATAGCACCAAAATCAAAGTTTCTACTTATACCTTCTAAAAGATTAGAACTTGGCGATATAATATGTAGGTCCAACCCTAACACCATAGCCCTTACTAACATCATTTTACCTGCAATATAAGTAGCAGGGAGACATAGCAAGGCTGTAGATTTTGACAACAAATTAAAGTATTTGCCAGTTGCCAAGGCACTGTTTACCATATACTCCTTTTTAATAACAATTGTTTTTGGAGTACCCGTAGACCCAGAGGTTTGCACTGAAATAGTTGGTGAGTCATCTATCCAATCTAAAATAAACTCACCAATATGCTTTTCAAACTCTTCACCTTCTTTTATAAAACTGTAACTAAGCTCTGTTAAATCGTTTAGAGAAAGAACTTTACCATGAATAGCAAAACTAGGGTGTAAAGAAAATTTACCCATTATCTAGGTTTTCAAGCTTGAAAAATTCTTCTTTCGAAAGCACCTTACCGGTTAATTTATTTTTCCAGTTAGTCCAGCCATACTTTTTAGAAAAAACTAATAAGAGTATCGGAAAAACCACAAAAACAGGAACTAGCATATCCCAGCCTAAAACTGGTTCTGAAACATCTCTATATAACGAATCTACACTAAACGCAGTCCAATCTGCAGTCACCAATAACGCTGCCGTTAAGTTGTTTGCCGCATGAAAACCTAATGCAAGTTCTAAGCCTTCATCCATCAAAGTAATAATACCTAAAAAGAGTCCTGTTCCAATGTAGAAAATTAATATGCCATACCCCAACTTATCTACTTCAGGGTTCATGATATGCAACATACCAAACAATAATGATGTAAATAATAAAGGAAACCACCTATTCTTAGTAATTATACCTAAGCCCTGCATCATATAACCTCTCATTAGATATTCTTCCATACTGGTTTGTAGAGGAATCATTGCTATTGCAATAACCGCTAAAACTAAAAATGGAACTAGCTGAAAGTTAAATTCATAGTCTTCTGGCGATAAATAAATATCTAAAAACATGAAGGCTACAGAAATTGTAGACCAGAGTATAAATGAAAAAGAAACTCTTTTCCAATCTATTTTTTTTCTTGATGTAGTTAAACTCTTTAGTGATTGTTTATGAATAAATTTTACTACTAAAAAAACAGCAATCAATCCAAACACAAAAGTTAAAAGCATGAAGAACAAAAATGTATTTGAGCCCAGCACATTAGACATTTCTGTAATATTGCCGCTCATCATAGCAGACATACCTCCTTCTTTAGTCGCTAAGGCAGCCAACAATGGAAATGCCCCTAAAAATTGCCAAACTATTACAATGCCAACAATTCCCAAAATATACCGCCAACTATCAATTAGGCCTTTATATGCTTGTTCTATATACATAAACTTTTAATTAAATTCTTATTCCATTTTTTAGAGCTGTTATAAAACAAGCCTCCATTATCAACTTCTAACGGACTCTCTATATTATTTGTAAAAAGAGATCCGGTGCCTAACCCTTGCGGCATTTCATTATGTAGCGTAGCCGTCCACTGCGCAATAGCATTTAAACCAATATTACTTTCTAATGCACTCGTTACCCACCACCCTATATTATTCTTTTCTGCAATAGAAATCCATTCACTGCTTCCTGCAAAACCACCAACCAAACTTGGTTTTAAAATAATAAATTGCGGCTGTATAGTTTGTAGTAGTTCTACCTTTTTTGTTACATCTACAATACCAATAAGTTCTTCGTCCAAAGCAATCGGCAGAGGTGTATTGTTACAAAGCCTTTTCATTTCTTCTATTTGCCCCTGCTTAATAGGCTGTTCTATAGAATGTAAATCTAGTTTAGATAAAACATCTAGTTTAGATAAAGCTTCTTGTGGAGAAAATGCTCCGTTGGCATCTACACGTAATTCAATAGATTCTTTTGAATAACGTTGTCTAATAGATTTTAACAATGCTATTTCAGTATCGAAATCTATTGCTCCAATTTTCATTTTTATACAAGAGAAACCATCATTTAGTTTATCCTCTATTTGTTGATGCATAAATTCTTTATCACCCATCCAAACCAATCCGTTTATAGAAATTGGCTCTTGATGATTTAAAAAAGAAGATTCAAAAAGGTGAAAAGAATTTTGCGAGCGAAGTGATAAAAAAGCCTGTTCTACACCGAATTGAATACTTGGGAAATTTTGCAACTGCTTTAGTAATTCAACTTTACCTAAATTAATATTATTGCTAACCCAAGTGCACTTTTCTTCAAATTCAGGAACATCGTCAAAACTTAGCCCTCTAAATAATCCACATTCACCAACACCCCATGCTCCCGCTTCTTCTAAAAAAAGAAAATAGGTCTCCTTAGTACGCAAAACACCTCTAGATGTGCCACTCGGATTTTTAAAATTTAGGAGATACTTTTTAAATGTAGCCTTCATATAATCCTTCAAATTTAACTATATTTTGAGTTTAATAACGATTGAATGACAAGTATGAAGAATAAGGTGATTTGGATAACGGGGGCATCCTCTGGAATTGGAGAAGCATTGGCATATCAATTAAATAATCTAGGAGCAAAAATAATCCTTTCCGCTAGACGGGAAGATGCATTATTAAAAGTCAAAAGTAACTGTAAATTTACTGAAAATGCAATCGTTCTACCTTTAGACCTAGCCCAATTTAACACACTAGAGAGTATTACTGAAAACGCGCATTCTATTTATGGGAAAATTGACATTTTAGTTAATAACGGCGGACTTAGCCAACGTTCTCTTATTATTGACACCAAATTTGAAGTATATCAGCAAATGATAGATGTTAATTATTTGGGTACTATTAAATTGACCAAACACCTCTTACCTTATTTTATCGCGCAAAAAAGTGGACATTTCGTTACCATTACTAGCTTAATGGGCAAATTTGCTTCGCCATACCGCTCAGGATACTGTGGTGCTAAACATGCACTACATGGTTTCTTTGATGCATTAAGAATGGAGCATGAAAAGGATAATGTTAATGTATCTATAATTTGCCCAGGATTTATACAAACCAATGTGGCTAAAAATGCACTTACCGGTGACGGTTCCGCTTTACAGAAAGAAGATGCCGCAACCGAAAATGGTATGCCCGTAGAAAAATGTGCTGCACAAATTATTACCGCAATTAAAATGAACCGCTTTGAAACTTACATTGGTGGTAAAGAAAAGTTTGGTATTTACTTGAAAAGATTCTTCCCAAAATTATTACATAAAGTGGTTTTAAAAAGTAAGGTTAGGTAACCCTATTTAAAATTAAACCAAAAACGAACTCCATCTTGCGTTTTATCTGTATTCAATGAAGTCTGGAGTTGATTTGCCAATCTACTCATAAGACGTATTCCCATTGAAGAATTAGCACGCTCTTCTGAATCCTCAGGTAAACCAATGCCATTATCGGTATATTCAAAAAAGCCTTCTTGACCTAAAATTTTACGTAAGTGAATATAGATTTTGCCATCGCTATCATCATCTGGAAATGCATATTTAAATGAGTTGGAAACGAGCTCGTTTAATATAAGACCAAATGGAATTGCTCTATCGATATCTAGCTCAACGCCTTCCGCATCAATAGTAATACTAATATTATGTCCGCCTTTTTTATAAACAGATTGTATACTATTAATTAAGCTTTCAATATACCCTTGCATTTCAATAACGGATAAATCGTCATTTTGATATAATTTCTGGTGTATTAAAGCCATAGCTTTCACCCTACTTTTCCCTTCCTCTAATGCTTCTATTGCGGCTTTACTACGTGTATTCTTAGTTTGTAAGCTCAACAAACTAGAAACCATTTGTAAGTTGTTTTTAACCCTATGATGAATTTCTTTAAGTAATGAATCTTTCTCTACCAATGAATTTTCAATGATGAACTTCTGCTCTGCGATTAAGCGTTGATTCTTTATACTTTTTAAGTATGCATAAACTAATCCAGCAAAACCAATCAGAGTAAATATCAAGGAAACAAACACCAAACTAATTTTATCATCCCTTGCTTTAATATCTTTTCTAGATTCTTCTAACTGAGCCTTTTGTTGCTCCATCATTTTTCTAGAATTCTCTAAATCTTGTGCAACAACAGATGTTAATTGTTGGTTTTTAATATTTGATGCTAGAGCATCAATAGAATCTCTAATTCTAATATTCTTTTTTAAGTAAACCGTTGAATTTTTAAAATCTCCTGTTTTAAAATAGTAATCCGCATAGATTCTATTTCGTTTTAAAATGTTATCAGATTTAATAGGATTAAGGTCGTCACTTAAATAGTCAGTGGCTTTGGCGTAATTATCTAATTTTAAATAACATTCCGCTAAAGCTAAAGTGTTCTCAATAATATCTGATGAAAATTTACTCTTATTATATTTTTTGATAATTTCCCTACTCTCTTCTAGAAACGGAATTGCCTTTTCATATTCTCCTAACTGAACATGACACTTACCAATATTACCAATTATAACACCGTTTAGAATTCTACCATCAGCAATTTCTTTATCAGAATGCTGATTAGTTACATCACTTAAGAAAACCTTTATTAATCCTTCGGCTTTTTTAAAATAACTAAGAGATGTAGGTGTAGATTTATCTAATCTTAAGTAATTACCAATAGTATTATTATAAATAGCTTGACCGTAGTAATCATCTTCTTTTAATTCTTTTTTCTCCTCAGTCATATAATCACGCATAGCTTTTCTATACTGACCAAGACTTGCATAAATGTCATAAAAGGCGACATCGTTAGTCAAGCCTAACTCACGCTTAACTCTTCTTATCTCAATTTGCTTATCGTACAATTGTAACATAGCATAATTGCTATCCAAAATACCGAGAATTGTTTGCTTAGATTCTATATCTAATTTTTCTAAATCTTCATACAGAGGTCTAGCAATGCCCAAACTCTTCTCATAATTCCCCAAATCATAATAAATTTGAGACTCTATAAGCTGATAATTACGAATTGAAACTGAATCTTTAGTCTTCTCAGAACTGTTTAGATAAACCTTCACAGTATCTAACCAATCGTAAGGGGAGTTCTGATTATAACGGTTTGGTGTATTAAAAAAGAAGAATGAACGTAATTCACCGTTCTCTAAATCTTGAAATTGCTTGTAGTAATCTTCATTCTGAGTCTGCACATTATCTTGCGCAATTACAAGGCACGTAAAAGCACTAAAAAACACAGTGCATATAAATCTCAAAATAAAATGTTTCTTCATATCTCAATAAAAGCAGAATCAAACTTAAACCTAATACCTGATCCTACTAAATTTTTGTTGTGAGCTATTGTTAATTGACCATCAACCAACAATAAGTTCAAAAAGCGTGTTCTACGTACTTTTTAAAAATTCTATAAAAATTGTGGTCAATCCCTATTTTAAAAACACATTTAGGGATAAAAACGCTTCAATTCCTATTACCTCAAAATTATAAATAAGCCATAGGAACTCGCATTATTTGTTGTGTAACTATCAATAATTGTGGTGAAACGATTTTTACCTTTACAAATACGTCATACAACGGCAAAAAGATACCTTTTAACGATGAATAAACACCTTTTATCTAAACTTAATTCAAAAAAAAACACCTTAAAAAGGTGTTTTTATATGTTATAAATCTTAACTTATGAATTCATAGCTGAAATAATAAATTCTTTAAAATCTTTAGAAATTGGTATCAACGTATTGTTAATCATGATATCTTTAGAATTAATAGCATCAATATGATCTACATTTACAATGTAAGATTTATGTGCTCTGTAGAATTTGTTCTGCGGTAATTTCTCTAAATAATCTTTTAAAGGCGAACGTACCAAAAACTTCTTATCAATCGTATTTACTTCTAAGTATACATTATCGGCTTTAATAAATTGAATATCCCCGAATTGTATTCTATAGTATAAATGCTGTTTTTTAACAAAAATTGAATCTTTCAAGATTGAATTTGACAACGGCACATCTTCGGTATTATCTTGTGGAGCAGTACTATTACTAGCATTTTGCTTTCCATATATAAAATTAGATAATGCTATTTCTATAGAAGTATATAAATCTTGCTGCTCAAAAGGTTTTACCAAATATCCATTCGGCTTTACAGTTTTAGCATTCTCAACCGTAGCACGGTCTGAGTTAGATGTTACAAAAATGAAAGGAATATCGTAATTCTCTCTAATATGCTTACCTAAGTCAATACCCGTTTTATCTGAAGCTAAAATGATATCAATAAGAACTAGATCTACCTGTTGGGTTTTTAAAACTTCAACAGCCTGTTCATAAACAATTACGTTATCAACAATTTCATATCCTATTTCCTCTAGCATAGATTGCATATCATCTGCTATGATGACATTATCCTCAACAATTAGAATTTTTATGGGTTGTTCCAAGGCTTAAAATGGTTTGTGGGTTATACTCAAAATTACAAAAAATAATAATAACTAATAAAAAACAATAGTGCGATCAAAAAGGTGCTTAATGCCAATTTTTTAAGCTCAGGATCAAGTTCTGCCTCGTTTAAAGTTACCGCTACTTTTCTCATATGAAAGAACACTGGCACATAGCCAATAAGACTTACATAACGTAACAGCGATGCATTTGTTGTAAATACATACCAAAACAGGCATAATACTGAGATTATCAACAACGAATAATGGTATTTTTTTGCTTTAGACAATCCCATTTTTACTACCATAGTATTTTTACCTACTGTGGTATCAGATTTTATATCTCTCATATTGTTGAGATTAAGAACCCCAACACTTAATAGCCCTATTGCGATTGCCGGCAAAATTGAGTTAAAAGGAATAGATTTCAGAAACAAAAATATTGAACCTAAAACACTTACTAATCCAAAGAATATAAAAACAAAAATATCACCTAAACCATTATAGCCATATGCAGATTTGCCAACTGTATATTTAATTGCCGCCCAAATAGCAAAACCACCAAGACCTAAGAATAAAATAGGGTATAAAATATCATCTAATCCAAAAGATGTAAGAATTAACAGAATAATTAAAATAGCATTAATAACAATACTGATATATATGCCACTTTTTAACTGCTTAGCGGTTAAAAGTCCGCTTTGCATTGCTCGTTTTGGTCCTACCCTATCGTCACCGTCAGTACCTTTGACCCCATCACCATAATCGTTGGCAAAATTGGAAGTTACCTGTAAACCAATAGTCGTGAGAATGGCAAGAATAAAAATGCTAACATTAGTAGCATTATGAAATGCTGCAATAGCAGTACCTACAAGAATACCTGAAATTGATAAAGGAAGCGTTCTAAGTCTTGCTGCGTTAAGCCAAGCTTTAACTGTAGTCACTAAAAAGGATCTTCTATTTGAATTCTCTTACCGTCTTGATAAGAAGCAACAAAGGCATCACCAAAGCCAATATCTACCAACTGTTTTCTAAAAGATTGAGCTTCTTCTAAAGTTTCAAAGTTTCCTAAAGAGTAGGAATAAAAAGGATTGGTTTTAACAAATAGTGTATTGGTAAGTGCTTCAGAAGCTAAAGTTACATTATTATCAACAAAGGATTTAACCTGTACTGAATAAATTTTCTCTTTTTGTAAAAACTCTTTAGCCAAGTAAAATTCCTTTACCAAGCTTAATTCCTCATTCTGTTCTTTTAAGTTTTCTAAACGAGTTCTAATAGCATCTACACTATCGATAGATGTCAATACTAAATCGTTAGAAGCTTTTCTATTGAATCCTCCTGAACTTGACAAGCCTGCTGTAAAAGATGTAAAAGCCAAACCACCTATTAAGAATAGACCAGTAATACCAGCTAAAATATTACGCTGTATCTTACTCTTCTTTAATTCTTTGTTCTTGAACTTTATCTGATCTAATAAACGCTCATTAATAATTTGTGCTTTATCGACGTCTTTATGTAATTCTAATAAATCGCTTTCTTCTATAAAAGGCATATACAGGGGTAATTTTTAAGCTTAAAACCTAAATGTAAGTCAAAAATTGTTAATAACTTTTCAATTCATACAAAAATAAAATTAAAAGTAATTTATCGCAATAATCACGATATTTTTTTAAGATATTCGGTTGAAAATCAAATATCTAAGAATTTTCTTACTTTTAGTTATTTATTCATCCAACAAACTGATACCGTCAGATTCAATCTTAATTTTTCTTTCTTTATATAGAGTACCTAATCCTTTTTTAAAGGTCTTTTTACTCATTTGAAAAACATCTCTAATCTCCTCTGGAGCAGATTTATCGTGCAAACCTAAAAAGCCACCACTCTCTACCAAAACTTCATAAATTTTATTAGCAGCAGGTTCTAAAACCTTAGCACCTAAAGGTTGTAACGAGATATCTAATTTATTGTCTTTCCTAATGGTTTTAATACAACCAGGTATTACATCGCCAATATTAATTGGTTTAAATACTTCATTAAAATAAACTAGACCTTTATGTTTTTCGTTTACAATTACTTCCCAACCTAAATCGGTTTGTCTTGTAACCACCAAATCTACCTGCTCCCATTCTTTAAGGTCAATGGTATCATTACTTAAAAATCTATCTAATTTGTTTGAAGCCACTAATCTACCTGAACGGTCATCTAAATAACAGTGTACCACGTACCACTGTCCTTCTTTCATCTTTACACGTTGTTCTCTAAAAGGAACTAAAAGATGCTTTTCTAGACCCCATTGCATAAAGGCACCGAATTCATTTACTTCAGCCACCTGTAACAACCTAAATTCACCCAACATAATGTCTGGTTCTAAGGTAGTTGCAACTGGTCTTTCATCATAATCCAAATAACAAAAAACTGTTATTTTAGCTCCTATTTCATATTCGGCAGGAACATATTTATTTGGTAACAAAACATCATTTCCTTCTTCATCACCTAAAAAAAGACCAACACTGGTATCTCTTAATATCTCAAGATTATTTTTACGTCCTAATTCTATCATGTTGCAAAATTACATTTTTAAATATTAAAAATCTTCACGTAAAAAAAAAAGACCGTTACCAATGGTAACGGTCTTTAAAATATTTGACATCTGACTATTTATCGTAAACGGATGCTTTATTGAAATGTTGACAAAGCTTGTAATAGATAACTGCTCTATGCTTATTTCTGTTAGAAGAACCGTACTTGTCCATAACAGTTTTTATAGCGTCATCTAATTTAGAATCATCGGCAAGACCTAATTTTTTGATCAAGTAATTGTTCTTTACAGTATCCAATTCTTTTTGATCACTACCAGATACTTTTGAAGCATCGATATTGTAAATAGATGGTCCTAAACCAACGGTTACTTTTTTAAGCAAGTCCATATCTGCATTTTCACCAAATTTATCTTTGATGTCCGCAGCATACTTTTCGATTAAATCGTCTCTTTTACTCATGTTAAATGTATAATTAATGGTTAATACACCCCTAAGATATGAAACGAAAATAATCAATCAAAATTTTATCGTTCTTTAATGCAGGCGTAGTAATTTCCAGTAATTGCGGACGAGCCGATTCTTTGAAAAAGTAACTTAATTCATCCTGGAGTTCTTGAGTTGATTTTGCCTTTCTATAACCCAACCCATACATACTACAAAGATGCTCTGCAGTTAAAGTGTGCCTAGTCTCAAAATAAGTTTCAAAAACATCTGAGTTTTCTTTTCCAGGTAGTATTCTAAAAATACCACCTCCATTATTATTTATTACAATGATTCTAAAATTACTTTTGATATAGTTGTTCCATAATGCATTGCTATCATAGAAAAAACTAAGATCACCCGTAATAAAAAGTGTTGGAGAGTTATTACCTATAGATGCCCCTATAGCTGTAGATGTACTACCGTCAATACCACTTGTACCTCTGTTACAAAAGACTTTTAAAGTGGTATTGAAATTAAATAACTGGGTATATCTAATTGTAGAACTATTAGCCAACTGAAGCATATACTCATTGGGTACAGATTTCAATATTGCACTGAAAGCCAAGAAATCTGAAAAAGGAATCTCTTTTAAATATAAATCTCTTTTTTGTTCAAACTTCTGTTTTACTTGATTCCATTTTTCAAAATAATCACTCTTTAATACAATTGAATCTGCATACATCTTATCAAAAAAAGTATTTACAGAAACTTTGATATGCTCTTCTAGACAGAAAAAAGTATCATTAGCTTGTTGACCACCAATATGCCAATGATGTTCTGGCTTATATTTTCTTAAAAATGCTTTTACTTTTTTAGAAACAATTAAACCACCAAAAGTTACCAATACATCAGGTTGCAATTGATTGAATTGCTCAATTTTATTGTCATGCATCTCAATAGGTGCAATCAGCGAATCTATACTGTTGAAAAAATTAGGATGATGTATGTTTGATGTAGTCTCGGTCAAAACCAAAACGCTTGGATCATTTGCCAAATGTTCTAAAATATAATCTTTAACAGTACAAGGAGTGCTCACTCCTACTAGAATCATTTTTCGAACAGCAATATTCCAAATATTTTTATGATACTCTATATTCGGCTGAGTAACTTCCCCAACTTTAATAGCATCTATTCTTGGTGTAATTATATTTTCAGTTAACGTATTATATAAGGGCTCTTCAAAAGGAGCATTTATATGAACTGGTTGGTTTAAATTGATTGCTATTTCAAAAGCATGATTTAGCTCAACATCATTATAGCTTTGAACTTTCTGCTGAACCTCACTAACATTCTCATCTATAATCCATTCTGGTTTATAATGTAAAACCTTTTCTGTAGCATGACTTACATCTTGTTTTAAATTAGCCGAATATCCAATATGATTCTTAAATACGTTCTGCTGATTAATAGTTTGCCCATCCCCTATTCCTAGTTTATAAATAGGCCTATCTGCAGAAATAACTACAAGAGGAATGTTGCTGAAATAAGCTTCTGCCACAGCAGGATAATAATTTAAAAGCGCACTACCAGATGTACATAACACTACTACGGGAACCTGTAATTGTTGCGCCAAACCTAATGCAAAAAATGCAGCACAACGCTCATCTACAATACTGTAACAGTTAAAAAACGGGTTCTCTGCAAAGGCAATTGTTAATGGTGCATTTCTTGAACCTGGCGATATAACAATATTAGAAATATTCTTTGCCTGGCAATGTTGAACAATAGATTGTGCGGTAGGTATAGCGGAGTATTTCATGTAGTTCAAAAATACGACCAATGCTTGTTATTACCCAAAAGTTGAATACTTAATTACTACCTAAGACACGTAACATGGTATTACTTTTCAAAGAGGTTTCATGCCATTCACTTTCAGGTATAGAATCACTTGTAATTCCTCCACCCACATAAATAGAAACTTTATTTTTATGTAATTGCATGCAACGTAGATTTACAAAAAGCTCTGAGGTATTTGTAACACTTCGGTAAGCGCTATTCTCTTGGTTTCTTCGGTTTCTATTTCTTGGTAATTCAGATTTCACATTTAATTCTCCTAAAAACCCTGTGTAAAAAGAACGGTCATAAAGCTCATTGTCCAAAATAAACTCTTTAGCTTTCTGTAACGGACTTCCACATACTGCCGGTGTTGGGTGTAATGCCTTTAAAACATTACCAAATTGATTAGGAGAAAATGTACCTTTCAACTCTGTTCTAAGATGCCAAAGCATACCAGCTTTTATAGATTCGCGTTCCAAAGCTCGTATAGATACAACCTTCTCTGTTAGAGCATCTACAATATAATCGGTTACCAATTGTTGCTCGTTTATTTCTTTTTTAGACCATTGAGGTTTTTCTGAACCTGCTGAATTCTGTGTCCCAGCCAAAGACATTGTAGTAAATTGTGAACCATTGGTTTTAACCAATATTTCTGGTGTCGCACCCATCCAAGTACCAATTTTAGGATGATGCCAGAAATAACAAAAAGCTTTTGGGTATTGTTTTAAAAGTCTTTTAAAGGTTTCACTGTAATCATCTTTATAATCAACTTCAATTTTCCTTGATAAAACAACCTTATTAATTTCTCCGTCGTTTATTTTATCTAAAGCATTCCCTATCAATTTAAGATATTTAGATTTCTCAACAGCATCAAGAGGTTTAGAACCCATCTCCTTAGCCACCACACTATCAACAATTGAATTCGACTCCTTTTGAATACTATCCATCTTTAAAAGAATAGCATCTGATTTTAAATTGAAGGGAGCAAATACGAATCCTTTTTCTGTAAAATCCTTAATCTTATGCACCTCATCATTATTCTGAAAAACACCGGTCAACTCAATTTCATTTGGTTTTCTATACAGAACAAAGGGTAACTGCTCTTTCAAGCATGTTGCAGCACGATTAAAAAGTTCTTGCATCATACTAACTTCTTGGTAAAGCGATTGTTGTTAGTTTACAAAGAGAAATAAGTTCGTCTGCTTCGTTAGTAATTTTTATTTCCCATAACTGAGTTGTTCTACCTTTGTGCAATATTACAGCCTTGGCATAAACAAAACCATCTTTGACGCTTTTTACATGGTTTGCTGAAATTTCAATACCTCTTACAAAAAACTTGCTAGCATCTAAAAAAATATAGGATGCCGCACTACCAACACTCTCTGCCAAAGCTACCATTGCACCACCATGTAGAACTCCATCGGGTTGATGCACTTTTGCAGTTACCGGCATTTTGGCCAACAAGAAATCCTCACCAACATCTATATAGTCTATTTCTAAGGTTTCCATTAAGGTATTCTTAGAAGTTTCGTTACAAATCTTTAGAATTTTTTCTTTGTAGTCGTTCATCCTTTTTTTTGTAAAATTAAGCATTACATTACCAACTGAAAAGCTTGATTGAATTGTACATACTATGGAAAACCAAATAAAAAATGTCACTTATAAAACCACTAACACCTATGAGACTTTAAATGAAATAAATAGCAACACAAAACGCGTGTGGTTAGTATTCCATGGCATCGGTTTTTTAAGTCGATTTTTTTTGAAATATTTTAATGAATTACCTAAAGAAGAAAATTACATACTTGCACCACAGGCACCTTCTAAATATTATCTGAAAAATGAATATAAACATGTAGGTGCAAGTTGGTTGACGAAAGAGAATACTGCAATAGAAACAGAAAATCTATTTAACTATTTAGATGCTGTTTTAGAAAATGAAAAGTTACCTACTGACTGTGAAATCATTGTTTTTGGTTTTTCACAAGGAGTATCCATAGCATTGCGCTACTTGACATACTCTAAACTACAATGCTCAAAATTAATTATTTACGCAGGCGGAATTCCAAAAGAACTAAATAAGACCGATTTCAACTATTTTGAAAATAAAACAGAAATAGTATCTATAATTGGTGATCATGACGAATACCTTACTCCAAAACGATTAGAGGAAGAGAATAGAAAGCTTAACTCACTCTTTGGAGATAGTATTAGGCATATAAATTTTAAGGGCGCACACGAAGTAAAAAAAGAAATTATTAATCAATTGGCTATATGAAAAACGATATTACGCTAGAGAATGAAAGGGTAAAATTAAGTCCTCTCACATTAGATAATTTTGAGCATCTTATCTCTATTGCCTCACAAAAGAAATTGGTTCAATTTTCACCTTCAGACATAGAAACGCCAAGTAGTTTAAAAAGCTACGTAGAAACTGCAATACAGCAATTAGAAGCAGGTACCAGTATACCGTTTCTTGTATATGACAAGCTTCATGAAAAATATGCAGGTTGTACCCGTTATATGAATATAAATCATAAGCACAAAGTTCTACATATTGGGTCTACTTGGATTGGCAAAGAATTTCAAAGCACTGGGTTAAATTCCCAAATGAAAAAATTAATGCTTGATTTTGCCTTTAACAATTTGAATTTTGAAAAAGTGGAGTTTCGTATAGACGAACGCAATATAGCTTCAAGAAAAGCTGTAGAGAAATTAGGATGTACTTTAGAAGGTATTCTCCGTAAAGATGTTTATTTATTAAATGGTTTCAAAAGAAACACTTGCTGCTATGGATTACTACGTGAAGAATGGCTTAATAAGAATCAATAGAATTATTCCTTAATAACTTTAATTTCTTTAGGATAATAAGTGATTTTTCTAGTTGTATACGTATTGTCTGGAGTAACTAT
>TARA_R110002033_G_scaffold1089_10_pt1 | contig 20228 bp, 18 predicted proteins | sample TARA_R110002033 | Tara Oceans TARA_R110002033 (sample SAMEA4397051) | marine metagenome | biome: Polar Biome; feature: [SRF] surface water layer (ENVO:00010504); material: water (ENVO:00002006), including particulate matter (ENVO:01000060) such as... | depth 5 m
GGAAGTAATGTTTCAATTGTAAACAATTGCATCGAAGACAACGAGTATACAGACGAAGAGTTGTGCAAAATAAATCTGTTTTTAGGATTTTATTTTATCCACCATCAATCTAAAAGTAAAATCAATATCATAGATAGTATTATTGCATTTTACGATGCTATTGACTCATACAAAGCATCTTTTTTTGATGGCATTCTAGGAGAAAAAAAATCAGCTTCTCTATTAGAAAACATGATTAATAAACGGGTTCATATTGACGATAATATTCTTACAAAAAACTTTAATTATTTCATTACTAACGCCCTACTCTTTGTTGATATTTTAGCATATCAAGAATTTTTAAAATCAAATACCATTTCAGAACATTATCTGGAAGAACTTGAAGCTTCTATAGAAACCATTGTGTTGATTGCTTTCGATACAAAAAAAGACAAATCTAAATATGACGAGAGTTTAATTAAGCTATTCGAGTCTTCGCTTCGCTATCAAAATAAAAGTACACTGACCTATGAAGAGGTCATTAAAAGTATTGAAACTGAATTAGCCAAATACTATATTATCGATATTGCCTGTATGGCCTTTTGGACTGATAGAATTATTGATACTGAAGAACAAAAAACATTAAATACTTTGGGAGCTGATTTAAAACTTAACCCTATAATAGTGGAACAATCTATTAATGATATTGATATATTTTATAAGCTAAATAAGGATAAAGTAGCTCTTTTAAGTTCGAGAAATATGATTCAGAGTTTTTATGACAACTCTAGTAAAATGGTAATTAAGCTTATTAAACGAAACAGTAAACGTTTATTAAATGAACTTAAAGAAAGTAAAGAGCTTATGGTTCTGTTGACTAAATCAACTACAAGGAATTTAACCGAAGAAGAGCAAAAAAAAGTCCAAGATCAGTTGTTAGATATTATGAAATCCATTCCTAGTCTAGCCATTTTTATATTACCAGGTGGCGCTATCTTATTGCCTTTGTTTGTAAAATTTATACCTAAACTACTACCTTCTGCTTTTGATGAAAACAGAATTGAAGATTAATGATTATTAATAAATTCCAAATTCTTTTTTGATACATTAAAACCATGGACAAGTCTTTAAAAAACAAACAATATTTTAAATTTTGTTCTTATGGGTTTTTAAAAAATCTACGATTTTTTGATGCTTTTTTGTTGTTGTTTTTTCTTGAAAGTGGCATCACATATACACAAATTGGTGTTTTGTATGCTTTAAGAGAAATTATAATTAATATTTCTGAGATTCCTTCGGGCATTATTGCAGATACCTATGGTAGAAAAAAATCTCTTATTGTCTCATTTTCATTATATATATTATCATTTCTTATTTTCTATTTTTTTAACACCTTTTACTTATTCATTTTAGCTATTATCTTTTATGGTATAGGTGATGCCTTTAGAACAGGCACTCATAAAGGGATGATTATGGATTATCTGGCGCTTAATAAATGGTCTCATCATAAAGCAAATTATTATGGACATACACGTTCTTGGTCTCAAAAAGGATCTGCCATATCTGCTTTAATTGCTGGTTGTTTAGTGTTATATTCTGGTTCTTATCGCACTATTTTTTTGTATTCTGTAATTCCATATTTAATTAATTTCATTAATATTTATTCATATCCTAATGTTTTAGATTATTCTTTAAACACTCAAAAAGAGCGAAAAAAGAAGACCCTGATATTTGTATTTAAATCGTTTATAAAATCGTTAAAACAACCTAAGGTTTTACAAATTATTAATTCATCTGCATTGCATTCAGCCTATTTAAAAGCCATCAAAGATTATATTCAACCTGTTATTTTGCAGATTACACTTATAATTCCATTTTTATTATCAATGGAAACAAAAAGAAAAAGTGGTATTGTTGTAGGTGTTGTTTACTTTTTTATCTATCTGTTAACTTCTTACGCTTCTAAAAAATCTTTTAAAATTTCTGAATTGATAAAAGGTAATGTTCCTAGGTTAACCCTTATTTTAGGACTTACTTCGGGTTTAGTTTGTGGTATACTATATCATTTTGAATTATGGATTTTAGCACTAATTTTCTTTACATACATTTACATTTTTGAAAATATTAGAAAACCTTTATTAACCGGAGAAATTGCGGACCATGTTGCACCAGAAATTCTTACGTCGGTTATTTCGGCACAATCCTTCTTTGGCACTATTACGACGTCCATTATCGCCCTATCTATTGGTGTTTTATCTGATTATCAAGGACTTGGTGTCGCGTTTATTATTGTTTCTTCAATACTTCTATTATTTACTATCGTTTTGAATCTTCAAAAATTTAAAAACTCTAGTAAAATTTCAAAGTTATAAGCATTAGTTAACTATTAATTATCTTATGTTTTTTATCTGAAATGATGGGACTTTTTAAAATTTCATCTAATCACTTTAAATTAATTTTAAAAAAAAGCTTGTAAATCAATTAATTGTATGTGAATTCCTTTAGATTTACGAAAACTAAGCAAATCAATAAGTATCACATTTATGAAATCATATACAATTCAAGAAATAAATGCTTTGTTAAATGGAGTCCTAGTTGGTGATTCATCGCAGCGCATAGACGGCCCAGAACAACTAGAAAAGGCAAAAATAAATCATATTAGCTTTATTGGAAGCAATAAATATGTAAAGCTATGGGCAAACTCTAAAGCTAGTATTGCAATTGTAAACGATAATTTAACCATTGAACCTGGAGAAAATCGCGCTTTGATAAGAGTTAAAAATGCCGATTTAGCCATGGCCAAAATTTTAGAACTCTTCAACCCAAGTACTCCAGAATTTGATGTCAATATTCATCCCACAGCAGTTATTCACCCAACGGCTAAAATTGGAGGTGATTGTCAAATTGGTGCTAATTGCTATATAGGCAAAAATGTGGTTTTAGGAAAAGGAACTGTTTTGTATCCTAATGTATGTGTGTTTGACGAAACTATTATTGGCAACCATACAACCGTTTGGTCAGGAACGGTTATTAGAGAACGCTGTATTATTGGCGACCATTGTATTTTTCACACCAATGTAAGTATTGGAGCCGATGGTTTTGGTTATCGCCCAAGCGATGATGGTAGAGGCTTAGTTAAAATTCCGCAAATTGGCAATGTAGTTATTGGCCATTATGTAGAGATTGGAGCTAACTCTTGTGTTGATAGAGCCAAATTTAGTTCTACCATCATTGGAGACGGATGTAAAATTGATAATCTAGTACAAATTGCCCACAACAGTATAATGGGCCGTTTTTGTATTATGGCTGGACATAGTGGTTTAGCGGACTCTGTTACTTTAGGTGATGGCGTTATGATTGGTGGCAGCGCCTCTATAAAAGACCATACCACGATACACTCTGGTGCTACAGTTGGTGCAGGTTCTGGTGTGATGGCAGATGTAGAAGCTGGAAAAACCGTCTTAGGTTACCCAGCACAAGATGCTAGAGATATGCTAAAACAGTGGGTTGCTATGCGACGCCTTATGAAAAAATAATCATGTCGCTCGTTTACTTAAAAAAACGTTTTAAAAGCACATAAAAACCGTATTTGCTAGCAACATCAATTACCAAACTCAACCAATTTTTTTGTTTTAAGTTGTTTGTGAATTTGTTTTTTGACAATTTCATTTGTTCCAAAGCGATGTTCCGTTCTAAACTTAAGCGTTTTAAATCTTGCTCTATATGTTCAAAAGATTTGTATTCTTTCATAGGCTACGAATTAAAAAATTTAGTCGATAGACTTTTAACCACTTTATTATTAATATGATGTCTATTCAAATAAATAACACCTGTTATTAATAGAAACCCAATCGCTGTTATAGCGTATCCTAAAGCTACATTTCCTATACTTTCGCCTATAAACATAGCCATAGCAAATGCTAAAAAAAATAAAGCTATAAAAAGCAAACCGCCAATAACTAAAACTTTTGTTATCAAACTAATGGAGGCACTTAATTGCTGAAACACTTTTAACGTGTAATACTCTTGAGATTTTTTAATATAAGTTTCCCCTGCATCTGTTATTTTTTCAGATGTTTCACTTACAGATTCAAAAATGTTCATTCTTAAGATTTTTGGTATTTCTTGTTTTTAGCCTTCAATTCACTCAGTTTCTTTTCTAATGTGGTGATAACATCTTCTGTTTTATGACTTACGTTTGAAACTATAGATTCTATTTGTTCATCTAGCGTTGCTTTATTGCTAGACACAGTATCAGCTACCTTATCTCTTAAGTGTTCTGTACTTTCAGCTACTTTATCTTTAGCTGCTAAAGCTTCATCTGCGATACGCTGTCTTGTTTTAGAGCCCTTGTCTGGCGCAAACAAAATTCCTAATGTTGCTCCTATTGCTGTTCCTGCTAATATGCCTAATAATGTACTACTTTCTTTTCCCATAATGTTTTTAAATTTTTAAAAGTTAATATTTAATGTGAATCATATTTCAAATAAAATAGCTGAACTTCGTAATATCGTGTTCAATACACAAACATGCTGCAGAAATAAAACTGTTTTGTATGAAAATGATTTATTTTAATATACCTTATAATTAGTAATAATCCAAACGGTTTAAACATATTTTAACATATAAACAAAAAAGCTCGAGCAATGCTCAAGCTTTTTACTAAATATGTATTTAAGCTTACTTAATTTCCACTAGCTCAAGTTCAAAAGTAAGATCTTGACCTGCCAATGGATGATTACCATCAACAATAATATGATCATCATTAACTTCTGCAATCCTGAATTGGTATTCTTTACCATCTTCACTTCTTGAGGTTAATCCCATTCCTATTTCTGGTTTAATTTCCTCTGGTAATTGGCTATTATCTACTTTATGAAATAATTCTTCTTGAATATCACCATAGGCCTCTTCTTTAGGAATGTTTACTGTTTTTTTGTCATTTACTCTCATATCAACGATTGCGTTTTCAAAACCAGGGATTAACATACCTTGTCCCAATGTAGCTTCAAGAGGCTCTCTACCTTCTGAGCTATCAAAAACTTGTCCGTTGCTTAATTTTCCTGTGTAATGAACTTTTACCGTATCATTTTCTTTTACTTGACTCATAAATTTTATTTTCTTGTTAAAAAATCGATGCAAAGCTATCATTTATATATTAAACCCCAATGGATTAAGGTAAAAAGTCCTTGTTTTTAATATAATCTTAACTCAAACTAAAAGATTAGTAGATCTTGTAAGATTTTTTTACTAAATTAGGTTAGATTTTAATACAAACGTTTACTAAACTTAACTAAACCTATTATTCATTTTATTAGGTACTAGTCATTGTAGAAAAAAATTATTATGAAAAAAAAGATAATTTTAATGATTTTGAGTTTAGTGATATTTTTTATCATTTATTTAATCATTTGGGAGATCATGAAACTTTCATTTAAATCTATAAATGAGCCGATTAGAGCTATTATTTCTGGTGGATTAACCGCTATTTTTTCACCACGGGTTGTAAATTATAAAACGAAATTGGGTGATAAATTGCAACTAGATTGGCCAGTTTTAAAAAAGTCAGTTAAACTTTAAAAATAAATTTACACCTTATTTCTATTATGAAAACAATTGCCCTTATTACTGTTGGTTTGATTTGGATTTCAAGTTTGATTATTTTAATAATTTCATTGACGGATATATATCCAGAAAATAATTTTAAGGAACATCGCCTTATTATTGGTATTGCATTTATAACGATAACTGGACTCTTAAAACCAATTTATAAATCTGTTACTAAGAAAGACAGCAATGTCGGAGGAAATTAAAACTAACAGCATTCAACTTGATTACAAGCTGGGAAATATTTGTTTTGTGCATTATCTTAAATACTAAAAGGATATAATTGTTTTCTCTAATTTTATAATACTTTGGCCTTAAGAATCCTTACCTTTACAATAAGAGATTCCTTGTAATCATTAACTCCTTTTTTTACTGAGTCCGTTTCTCTCTATTCAATATAAACTTTTAAAAGACACATTATGAATATTCAACTTAATACCGATACAAATATTTCAGGAAATGAAAGACTTGAAAACTATATAAATAATACTATAATTAAAGAATTAGATAGATTCAGCGATCATATAACTCGTATCGAAGTGCATCTTTCAGATGAGAATGGGTCTAAAAATGGTCAGCACGATAAACGTTGTTTGCTTGAGGCACGATTGGAAAACAGACCACCCATTGCCGTTACCAGTAATGAGAACACAATGGAAAAAGCGGTAAGTAATTCAATCAAAAAATTAAAGCGATCAATGGATACCATTTATGGTCGTTTAATGAATCGTTAAGTGTTAAGAATGAATTTGATTTAATCTACTATATAACTATTCTAACCACGCTTTAAAATCCTTAACGCGCTCTCTAGCAACGATAACCTCATCGTCCTTATAGGAATTTAATTTTATTTGCAGTCGCGAATTGGTATAGCTCACCATATCCTTTATGGCATTGATATTTACAAAGAATTTACGATTTATACGGAAAAACGTTTGAGGTTCTAACTCATTCTCCAATAGTTCTAATGTTGTGTCTAGCAAATAACTTCTACCTTCGGTAGTGTAAACATAAGTCCCTTTGTTTTCACTATAAAAACATTCAATATCTTCAATATTAATGAGCTTTAAATGTTGCCCAACTTTTACTGAAAATCGTTTTTTATACTCACGATCAATGGGATTTACCAACAATTTTTTAATATCGTTAAAATCTATCGTTACCGCTTGTTGCTTTGGAACTCGATCTTGATATTTCTTTACCGCTTTCTCTAATTCATCTGCATCAATAGGTTTTAACAAATAGTCTATACTGTTAAGTTTAAAGGCCTGCAGTGCATACTCATCATAAGCTGTCGTGAAAATTACAGCACTTTGAATGTCTATAGTTTCAAAAATTTCAAATGATAAGCCGTCACTTAACTGAATATCTAAAAATATTAAATCTGGATGTTCGTTGTTTTTAAACCATGTAATGCTCTCTTCTACAGAATGCAGCATAACCTCTGCTTGAACTTGTATGCTTGCCAACATGCGCTGTAATCTGCGCGCAGACGGCTTTTCATCTTCTATAATAAGTACGTTCATTCCCATCGTTTTTTGTCTTTATCCATATACTCTTTAATTTTGCGTTGCTCCCAGTTTTTCCCAAAAAAGAAATCAGGTCCAAAAACACCTAGAAAATGAAAAAATAATCCGATTCCCCAAAAGATAGCCGTAGAGAATGTTCCAAAACTCCAAAAATTGTCGGTATTTCTTCCAATTAAAAAGAGTAAAAATAAATTAACTATAACATAAGATGCTAAATGCCAATAGAAACCAACAATTTGTTTTACCTTTTTTTGTGCTCTTAAATACGAGTCTTCACGATGAAAATCGTTTTTAAATGTATCGTTTTGTTCTTTATCTGTTCTAAAATGTGTCATAATATTTAATTTTTACTATTACTCCCAGCGCTGTTCTTCTTCCTCACGCATAAATTGTTCTATCTTGCGTTGTTGCCAGTTTCCTCCAAAAATACCATTGTTTACAAATACATGATAGGCATGAAAGCACAAGCCTATTCCCCAACCTAATATGGCGAACCAAAACCATTGAAATCCCCAATAGGTTTTATAATTAATGAAAATTAAAAACGGAATGAATAAGCAATAAACTATCAGGTGGTAATAAAACCCCTTCAACTCTTCTATATGTTTTCGGGCTTTGTTATACTTTTCGTTACTATCGTTGTCTGATTGTGTTTTCATTTGTGTGTTATTTTTATTTCCAACGGGTGTCAATATCGTCTTGATTTTTCATAAATTGTTTTATTTTGCGCTCTTCCCAATCACGTCCAAAAACACCTTCACTTACATACACTTTAAAGGCATTGACAAGGATACCGATTCCCCAACCTATCATTGGAAACCAAAACCATTGAAATCCCCAATAGGTCTTATAGTTAATGAAAATTAAAAAGGGAATTACTAAAAAATAAGAAATGATACTGTAATAAAATTCTTTAAGTTCATCTATATGTTTTCGTGCTCTTAAATAGCTATTATCTATTTTTGAAGTTGGTGTTTCATTCATAATTGATATTTGTTTTGTAAGCATAGGTATTGCCACGGCAAAACTGTTTGCTTGTTGATTGATGTTTACTTTTTTGTTTGATAAAAGATTGTATCGTTGTTTAATATTCTCTAAACCAACACCGCTACTCTTTTTTACAATTTGTTTTGGCTGAAGGTTGTTTTCTACCACTAAATTACCATCATATTCATAAATTTTGATATGCAAGGGTTTACTAGTTGTTACCATATTATGCTTCACAGCATTCTCCAAGAGGAGCTGTAAAGAAAGAGGAACCACTTTGCTTTCTGGGTTTGAAGCTTTCTCTGGCATATCAAAAACAATACTATCTTCAAACCTCATTTTAAGCAAAGACATGTAGGTTTTGGCAAATTCTAACTCCTCATCAACCGTTACAAGTTCTTTATTTTTTTGTTCCAATACATAACGATATACCTTTGATAGGGAAGTAGTGAACTTTTGCGCATTTTCTGGATTTTCTTCAATTAAACTAGTTAAAACATTTAAACTATTAAATAAAAAATGCGGATCTAATTGATTTTTTAAGGCATCAAACTTAGCGCTGGCTGTACCTGCTATGACTTTCTGTTCTTTAATTTTATTTTGCTGATATCTATTGTAGAAATAAACAAAGTGAAAAATGATTACTATGGTCAGTGTGATCCATAATCCAAATCGATAATATTCAAATTTTTCGTGAGTTACAAATTCAACTATTGATTTTCCATTAAGTAATGTTTCTACAAACCCCCTCAAAAAGAAAAGGGCAATAAGAGTAATTAAAGTAGAGCCGGCAATTCCAATAATAATTCTTTTTATTCTATCTTTTTCACTCCATTTACGACTTTCCAAATATTGAAAATAATACATGTTTGAATATCCAATAGCAAAAGAATATAACTGATATAAGACAAAATCAATTAAAAATTCATTCAGGTTTTTAAAATCGAAACCTCCTGATAATAGGTTACCTACTATAAAGACAGCACATCCAATTATAAAAGTTATAATTATATTTTTAGCTAATTTTGTCATGATTTATTTAATACCCTAATAATTACTATTTACAAGATTCTAACAACATTTTTGTTCTGTCTTCACCCCAATTTGGAGAAAATGGTGTTTCTGGTTTAAAGTTAGCAAAAAGTTCTAAAGCTCTTTCCAAATCTTTACAAAATGGCGTTGTGTCTTGTCCGAAATATTTTGCGCCTCCTATACCCCACTCTGCTTTACAATACACAACCCTGGGATTTTCTGGAGCTATTTGTTCGGCTTGCTCATAAATTGCGGCTACTTTAGGAGATAAAGTCATTCCATAGGTTGCTCCGTCATGAGCTACCCAAGCGGTATATAATAACGCTTGTAACACTAAAATTTCTGGATTATTTTTTGAGATAGCCGTAGCATCATTAATTAAATCCTGTGCTTTTTTAAGTTGCGCTGATAATTTTTCTTCATCCTGAAGCCCAAAACTATTTACAATATTAACCTGAGCAGCATAATACGCAGGTAACCAATTATCTGGTTCTGCATTGGCGATACGCTCAAACATGTTTGATGCTTCAACAGGTTTGTTCTGCCCCCAAAGTTCAAAGGCTTTTTGCATGCCTTTTTCATAATTTGTTTGAGCACTTACTAAGCTCGTTACAAATACAACTAAAATAATACTTAATTTTTGCATAATGATTGTTTTTAGATTATGAAACAAATATCTACTAAGAATGCAGCATTTTAAAAAGAGAGTAACCGAACCGTCGTATTTTCTGGATGAGATGTTATTGTTAACTGCTGTTCATAAAAAAAACCACTTTAAAATCAAATCTGACCTTAAAGTGGTTTTAATAAAATATGTTTCTTGTTTTTATAATTTATTGTTTTATACTCCTATTTAGCTGGTCTTATATTCGAACACTATAGGCACGCTGTATCCTACTTTTACTGGTTTGCCTCGTTGTTTACCTGGAGTCATTTTTGGAAGTAAACTAATGATGCGTTCTGCTTCTTTTTTTAAAATTTTACTCGTTCCTCTTGATCTAATATTGGTAACATATCCATTTGAATCAATTGTAAAAATTACATATACTTTTCCTTGTATTCCAAAATCTAAAGCAACTTCTGGGTATATAAAATTCTTTGCGATGTGGGCTTCTATGCTTTCTTGAAAACAATCTCTTCTGTGATCTTTTGAAACATTTTCACAACCTGAAAAAACAGGAACGTCTTCAATGATTGAAATTGGTATTTCAACATATTCTTCAACGTTTTCAATATACACAGCATCTGAAATTGTATGGCCTTGAGTTGTTTCGGCACTTGCAATGCCTATCTCTTCCCCTTTTTTACCAAAACTATTTAAACTATGTATTTGAGTTGGATAATAGGTAAATATCCCATTTTCTGGTTCTGAATTAGCAATATGCTCAAACATGTTGAGGTTTTCTATTGGGCTGTTATTTCCCAAAAATTCAAAGGCCTTTTGCATGGCTTGTTCGTGATTTGTTTTTGCATTCAGTAAGCTGGTTACGAACGCCACTAAAATAATAACTGATTTTTTCATAATGATTGATTTTAAATTATGCACAAATATGCCACGGGATATGCATATTTAAAAAAGAGACTAACTGAATTGTTATATTTAGAGGACGGGATGTATTTGAAAAACAGAGAATAAAAAACCACTTTAAAATCAAATTCTGATTTTAAAGTGGTTTCAATAAAAACGTGTTTTTGTCATGGACACGTAAACCCTTTTTTAAGACATGTTTATTCTTTTATAACTTTACACCCAATATTTAGCTTGCCATAAATTTAAATACTATAGGAACGCTATACGGTACTCTTACAGGTTTGCCACGTTGTTTGCCAGGTGTCATCTGTGGTAATAATTTAATAATACGCTCTGCTTCTTTTTCTAAAATTTTGTCTGGTCCTCTTGATCTAATACCTGTTACATTTCCTTTTGAATCAATTACAAACATCACAAACACTTTTCCTTGAATACCAAGATCTAAAGCGGCTTCTGGATAATTAAAATTATTTCTTACATGAGCATCCATCTTTTCTTGAAAGCAATTTCTTCTTTGGCTTTTAGCTACATTTTCACAACCTGGAAAAACAGGAATATCTTCAATAACTGAAAATGGCACTTCAACGTCTTCTTCAACTTCTTCGACAGCAACATCTTCAACTGAAACTATTGGAGCCGCAATTTTATCACTTTGGTCTGTTTCTGTGCTTTGTATAACTGTCTCTTTAACATCTTCAGTATTTTCAACTATTTGAATAGACTCTTGAATAGCTGCAGGTGGTGGAGGTGGTGGAGGTGTATTAATTTTTACTATAGGAATATCGTCCTCTAAATCAGCCTCCATATTTACAACATCAATACTAACCTCTGATTTATCATAGGTTTTATACTCTAGTAATTGCCAAGAAATAAACAGCATTATATTAAGTCCGAGCGCAAAATAAAGACTGCTATTTCGTCCAATTTCAACTTGTGGGTTCTTTTTTGTTTCCATGACTAAAACTATTTAATTACTCCCTTAAAGTTAGTCAAAACTGCTGCTAAAAAATATGATTTTTATCATGTAAAGGGGCTGTTTTTAAGAATATAACAACTTAATAACATTAAAAACTATTAAAATTATGATATCCTTAAAAATTATTTAAAACACCACTAGCAAATATTTAAATAAGACGCATTAAAAAAAACCGCCGATTTTCATCGGCGGTTTTTTTAATAGTGTTTTTAAACTATTATTCTTTTATAAGAGTTTCTGTTCCCTGAAGTTCTCCATCAACATAAACTTTTAGATAGTAATATCCTCTTCTCAAATACCATAATGGCAATACTAGTTTATCTTTTTGACAAAAGAAACCTTCTTGAGATTTATATACTAATCTACCATAATGATTATAGACTAAAATTTTAATCTTAGAGTTAACATTAGTATTCTCTAACTTCACAGCAACAAAGGCCTTAAACGGATTAGGATAAATTCTATAAGTGATATCATCATTATTGTCATTAACAGTATCACATGACCCTAAAACATCCCCATGGTTTAAATGTGCTTGTACTGCTCTTTCTGAAACACAAATACTTCGTCCATTATGACACATTTCTACTTTTGGATGTCTTTCGTTATTTCCGCATTGCACATCAACCACATTAACAACTATTTCTGCATCTAAAGCACATCCATTAGCATCCGTTACTGTCACGGAATATGTTGTCGTTTCTTCAGGACACACTGTAATAGCATTCGTAGTTTCATCTGTACTCCATAAATAACTGTAAGGTGCAACACCACCTAAAACATCTGAAATAGCTATCGTTGCACAAGATTCTGGTGCATAACCATAATACACAGTTGTGTCATCTGTTTTAGTTATTTCTAATGGTGTTGGTTCTTCTACTACAACCTCACCTGTCACTTCTTTTCCTAAGGCATCAGTTACTATTACAGAATACGTTCCTCCAACTAACCCTACTGCTGTTGCGCTTGTTTGTCCATCGCTCCATAAATAATTGTAAGGAGCAATTCCACCTGAAACACTAACAGTAGCAGAACCATTTTGTTCTCCTGCACAGGTAACATTAGTCGCAGTAATATCATGTAACTTTAATTCATTGATTAAAAAACGCGCTGAGACTGGAAAATGATCTGAGGTCGTTGAAGTATAGTTAGAATTATAAAATTCATAACCAACACTAACAGAACCTTCAATATAAATTGGAGTCACCTCATTAGAAACCATGATATGGTCTATCATATTTTCTCTAAACACATAAGAACGATAATCTTCTGCACTTAAAGCACTAGTTACAATATTATAGTTAGCAAAATCATTAACATATTTTTCGTAGGTACTAATTGTTGTTGACACATTATCGGCAACTGTTTCATCTACATCATCATTGTAATCACCTAAAATTATAAGATTCGCATCTGGGTATTGAACATCTAAGGTGTCTTTAAGAACCTCAACATCATATTTTCGCATGTCATAACGCTCTTGAGACTCCGTTCCGCTATTGGCTCTAGCATGCAACGAGACTATATTAAATTGCTTTGTTTCGCCATTTAAAGTAACATTAGCAGTCATCATAAATGGTAACCGACCACTTGCATAAAAACGTGTTTTATCAGCAACTGGATAATCTGTTAAAGCAGAATCATCGCCACCATTGTAATATGGGTGAATACTTTTTAAAAGCACTTTTGTACCTTCCACCGAAACCGTATTAGCATTGTATATAAATCCAACTTTTTGTTGAGTTCCAGTTTCATCGTTTGGATATGATACAGCATCAGAAAGCACATAAGCATATCCAGGCATTTCACTTACTAGTTGAGCAAACAAAGCATCATCCGACACTTCTTCAACTGCATATACATCTGCATCTAATTTTTGAAGAACAGCTTTAACACTTTCTTTTTGAATGTCATCTGATAATGGGTTTCCAGCAGTTGGCGAATTTGTTTCATCTCCAAACCACTCTATATTCCATGCCACAACATCAAATGTTTTATCTTTTGTAACTTGAATTGTACTTCCTAAAGGCACATAATCTCCAGCGCAAGGCATATCAGATTTCATTCGAGGTAACAATTGGTAGGTTTCATAAAAACGCCCTACAACCCCAAAAATACCATCACAAGATTCTGGTTGCCCCAAACCTACTAAATCATCAACATCATTATCTATTCGTAATTCACCTTGTCCGCTAGCATCTGATAACACATAGTTTGAGTTTCCAAAAAGAATATCTCCTGGTTTTGGAAACGCAGGATTTAAAATGTTTACTAATTCTGAAGGATGATTACCCATTTCTGCCAACGTAATTGTAACTGGAGTTATTGGGTTGTTTGGTAATCCGTTATTCTCAACATTAGTAACTCCACTAATTTGAATTTGATCATTAAAAGCACTACGTGTTCCAGTAACTGTAATGGAATCACCTATTTTAAAATTACCTTCACCATGAACTGCTTCATCAAAAATTGCAATAGCTGCGGTTTTATCTTGAAGATAGGCAGAACCTGCAAACTGATCTGAAACCGTTAATACACCGCTTACGGTTACTAGTTCTCCATCAGCCGTATTACGAGCGTCTAAAATTGAAATCACTGCTGGAGGTGGAATAACTGCTCCGTTTTCGGTACCAGGAGACGGAATTGCTTGCGTATAAGTTGTTGTATTTCTTGCTCCACCACTTCCGTTAGGAATACGCTGCATGGATTGATTATCTTTATCTCCCATGCCAGCTTCATTAACTTGACGCTCTCCAGAGTTTAACAACGCTAACAATTCTGTATCATCACTGTCATCAGTATCATAAACCAAAGCATCAAGCAACAACTCATCAACTAAAATAGGCGTGTTATTAGGAAAACTAGTTGCATCTCCTTTATACAGCGCAACAGCATCTGGTCCATTTTGAATTCCATTAGTAGTGAAAGACACTAAATCTACGTTAGTAACACCTGCACTACCAATTACAAAATAACCATTCGCATTAGTAGAATAACCGTCTAAGTCTATTGCATTATAACTTAAATCATTACTTCCGTTATACAACACAACCACTAAGCCATCTAATGATGTATTTCCAGAACCTCCGTCATACAATTCAATAAATTCTAAAGCATCTGTACCAGGATTATCTGAATCTACTTCGTTAATAATTATTTGCGCTGGCCCAGACATTTTATATGTAGCTATGGGAAATGGATTTACTGCCGTAGCATTGGTTGTTTCATTATCCAAAGCATTAATACCACTAAACGACCAATTATCTAAAATAAACGTACTACCATCCGGTCCTGTATTTTCATTTCTATACACCCATCCATCTAAATAATCCCAAGCTTGACCTGAACCATCTGTATTGATGTCTCCAAAAACATCAACAACAACTCCATCTTTAAACAACTCAATAGCATCATCTCCATTTATAGCTGCTGCGCCAGAAGTATAATTAGGAGCAAACCCAAAGAAACTTGTAAAACCAGGAACTTCGGTCGCTATATAAATAAAGTCGCCTTTACTTGCTGATTCAGCAGGGAATGTAAACTCTTCCCCGTCTGTTCCACCTCCGTTATTAGCAGAACCAAATCCGTAAACACTTAAATCTGCAATATCTTGAGTAACGTATAACTCTATGGCTTTAGGAATACCACCCGTTAGCGGTCCATCTGCAATTCCTGTAATTATTAAAGCACTTCCAGAAACTGTTGTCTCCTTAGTTGTTGTAAAGCTAATTGTAGCTGTTGTTGCAGACGTATTTCCTGCAGCATCTAATGCAACAACGGTTAACATATAGTTGGTTTCTCCTGTTAATCCTTCAACAGTAAATGATGTATTAGTCGTGGATCCTAAAAGCGTTGCTCCATCAAAAATTTGATATTCTGTAACAGCAACGTTATCTGTGGCGGCATCCCAAGACAAATCTGTGGTTGTAGCTGCTATATTTTGTGCTGCTAAATTAGTGGGAACAGATGGTGCTTCTGTATCTGTAGAGCCTCCTGAAATATTTTCGGTTCCAGGGGTAGGCACTAACATAGCATACCCACTTGTATTTCTTGCACCTCCTTGACCATTAGGAATACGTTGCATAGAATTTGTTGTACCATTGCCTCCTTCATTTTCATCTACCTGAGGTTCTAACGCATTTAATAATGCTAAAAGCCCAGCATCATCAGCGTCACTGGTGCCATAAACCAAAGCATCAACTAACGTATCATCTACTAAAACTACTGTATTATTAGGAAAACTATCTGCATCACCTTTATATAGCGCAACAGCATCTGCCCCATTTTGGATTCCATTTGTTGTGAATATTGCTAAATCTACATTTGGAACATTGGCACTACCGATTACAAAATATCCATTCTCATCAGTTGTATAACCATTTAAGTCAATTGTTTTATAACTTAAATCATTATTATCTCCATTAAACAACACAACTACAAAGCCGTCCAAAGATGAGTTTCCAACACCTCCATCATACAATTCAATAAACTCTGCCGCATCTGTACTAGGTTGATCTGCATCCACTTCATTAATTACAATAGAAGGGGTTCCTGTTGTTATAGCTGTTCCTTCTAATTTTACATCATCAAATCCAGCATAATCACTACCTCCGTTTTGTTTTACATATAATTGAAGTCCAACACGACTAACCGTATTTGGAATAGCTTGAGAAATCTGTTCCCAATCTACAGTACTGTAAGGACTCCCAACCGTAATTGTTGTTACTCCTTGAGATACATCATCATAAAAAAGCTCGTAAGTTACAACATCTCCATTAGCAACGTCAAACCCTACAATATTAACTCCAAAAGACAATACAACATCTTGATACCCTGTAATATCTATAGCATCAAAAGATAGTGTTCCGCCATCAGCAGTTCCACAATTTCCTTCTAAATCTTGAACTCCAAAAAAGCTATTTCCTGTTTTAGGAGCTGCTATAGATCCTACACTAGAAACCACTTGCCAAACATCACCACCATTATTACAAGGAACTGGTGATTGCATGTAAGCCCATGTATCATTTGCTGATCCTTCATAACCTTGAAACGCAATAAAATCTCCTGTGGGAGGTGTAATAACATCTTCTAAAGTTGTAATTGAAACTGTATTACTTGCAGCTGATACATTACTAACCGCATCGATAGCTTTAACAGTAAATGCATAAGCTGTACTTGAAGTTAAACCTGCAACGGTATATGTTGTAGTTGTTGAAGTCCCTATTTGTGTCTCCTCATTAAAAATTTGGTAAGCAATCACGCCCACGTTATCAGTAGAAGTATTCCACGATAAATCTGTTGTTGTAGCCGTTATATTTGACGCTACTAAATTTGCAGGAATACTTGGCGCTTCAATATCTGTGGATGTATTTTCAAAACGATTTTCTGCTTGCGGCCCACCCCAGATAGACGTTGCAAAAGCTGGATTATCTATAAAAGGGTTTCTATTCCCTTGAATCCCTTCTAAGATTACATTTCTATTAATTTCAACTTGAGATACAGGATCTTCAGCATTCCACTCTAAAAAAATATCACGCATCTCTGGGCTATAAGTAGAACTACCTAACCCTACATTTGATGGCAAACAACGATCTCCATATCGTATATACATATACATCATCATACGAGCGACATCACCTTTCCATTCATCACCCGGATAAAATCCGGTATTTACGACTTTTGCATTACCAGACCCATCTGTATAAAGACGATTGCTTCTAATTGCATTCAATTGAACATCTGAAGCTCTTAAATGATGTGCATCAGACCCAGGTCCTGTTTCGCCCAGATTTGGATCTCCTAAAGATTTTGCATAAGTGTGCTCTCTATTCCAATCTCCAACATTACCTCCATTCAGATCTTTTGAACGCGTTCTGTCATTGGTAATATCGGAATCAGAATCATCAGACCCATAAATCAACAATACATTGTTTGGATTAGTAGGATCTAAATCTGTCTGCTTTAATGCATCCCAAACACCTGGTGTGTAAGTTAAAATTGTTGTTTGAGTATCTGTTACTAACGTAGCGAGGTTTGCTTTTAAACTTGCTCCTGTAACAGTAATGTCTGTTCCGTTGTAATAACTCGGAACTTGCGCATAACTAAACGTTAATGATAGCAATGCTAGAACCCTTACAAAAAAGCTCTTTTTTAAGTAGTTTTTTTTCATATAGTTAAATGATTTTAGTCCTAACAAACATACAAATAAGCACTTAAAATCTGGATTTTATTTATTAACTAAGAGTTAACAAACTATCAAATTTAAGAAAGGAAAACACCCAATAACTATATTAATATTATTACAAATTATCCAATTGGTTACTTTTTTTATCGTCACTAATAGTCCAAAAGAAGCCTACAAAAAAGAATTGATCTGCGGCAGGTTGCAAAGCACGTCTTGAGAAACTACCATCAATACTCGGTGCATCGGCATATTGATATCCATTAATATTTTTAAACCCTAACACATTATTTACTGATGCATATAGTATTTTTTGAGGACTTATTAAGTAGGCCCAATTAAGACTTAAATTATTATACGCTTTAGTTTTTTGATTCATAAAACCCTGTTCGTTTGGATTTGTATATGGTCTACCGGAAGCAAACGAATAACTAAATCCTACTTGACTTCTCCAATCTGAAATCCAATATTTTCCAACTATTGAAAGGTTATGAGTATTAGCAAAATTAGGTTGTGCTTTACTTGGATAATTTAAATAATCACGTTTGGTGTCTAAAAAAGAATAACTGACCCAATAATCAATATTTTTTAGCGTCTTACTATCTCTCCAAAACAAATCAATTCCCCTAGCAAATCCGTAACCATTACTATTATAATTACTGTCAAATTGAGCAAATTGTGTATCATATTTCACTAAATGACTATAATCTTTATAGTAAGCCTCTGCTCTAAATATCTTGCGATCTGCATTATACTGATAGTTTACAATATAATGCGATGTATTTTGCGCCTTTAAATCTTGATTAAACTTTAAAATAGCACTTGAAGGATTTTGATAAAAGTTTCCATAGGCTAATGATAATTGACTTTTATCTGATGTTTTATAGGCTAATGAAAGTCTTGGTGCTACAGATAGCTCTTTAAAAATTTGACTATAATCTGCACGCAATCCCGTTTTAAACGCCAACTTTTTTGATAAGAAAATATCGGCCTCTACAAAAGTAGCAGCTATATTATTATCATACCCATATTGTTCCTTTGTACTGTTAGCTTCTAAATACCCTTCTTTAAAATTTGAAGCTAAATATTCTGTTCCAAAGTATAGCTTGAATCGATTACTGAATCGCTTTTTTAATTTAAACTTGGCATGCACAGCAGTTTCTTTATCATCAATAGTCATATTATCAATGTTTAAATCATTATTTCCACGCGTAAGGCTTAATCCTCCAAAAACATTCCAAGTATCGCTTAATGCGCCTTGATAAGACCCATTAAAATATAGATTATTGTTTTTTAATTTAAAATGAACCCCTTCTGGATTATTAATATCTTCTTGTGACACTTCAAAATTAGTATCGTCAAAAGCTGTGTATACTTTTAGTAAACCTGAATTAAACTTTTTTCTGTAAACAGCCTCTCCAGAAAATGTCTCAAAAGGTTTTATCCAGGTATTTCTATTGGGGAAAATTTCATTATAAGGTGATAAATTAATGTATGAACCATTAACACTCAACGAACTTGTTTTCCATTTTTTAGTATTACCAAGCGTTGCGCCAAGACTCATAACACCGATATCTGTTTTATTCTGATCTGGTTCATCTATAGTATTTAACAATAAGACACTAGATAATGCCTGACCGTATTCTGCTGAATAGCCTCCGGTCGAAAATGTAATGCCATCAAATAAAAATGGCGAATACCGACCTCTTGTTGGTGTATTATTAGTAGTTGGGGTGTAAGGTGTAAACACGCGAATACCATCAATAAAAATTTGAGTTTCATCAGCCTCCCCACCTCTCACAAATAAGCGACCATCTTCTGCAACTGTTGTTGTTCCCGGCAACGTTTGTAATGCTCCAACAAAATCACCTAATGCACTGGCAGTAGTTACAACATCTAAAGGTTTTAGTACATTAATTTTACTATTGTCACCAGCTTGAAAGGTGCCTGCGGACAACACCACCGCATCCAAAGTATTTACGTCTTCGCGAAGCCTTATTGTTACATTTGACATATAAGACACATCTCCAACCATTGAATACGTTTCAAAAGAAATGTATGAAACCATTAAATTTTGAGTTCCTGTTTCATCTGTATTAAATAAAAATTTACCGTTCTCATCGGTTGTACTACCATCATACGTTCCTTCTAAAAACACATTAGCTCCAGCTAGCGGAACATCTTTATTGCTAAAAACAATGCCACTAATAACTTGTTGGGCTTGTAATTGAAGACTAATAAAAATGATAAGAATGATGCTTACTTTTTTCATGATTTTAATGTTTGTTCGTTTTTTGTACTGAAAAATTCAGGTTAAATTGATGAGACAAAATTGGTAAAGAAACGAGAGGATATAAATTATAAATAACCCAACTGTAAAATAACTAGGATGAATTGATGATTTAC
>TARA_R110002033_G_scaffold1117_1_pt1 | contig 20080 bp, 18 predicted proteins | sample TARA_R110002033 | Tara Oceans TARA_R110002033 (sample SAMEA4397051) | marine metagenome | biome: Polar Biome; feature: [SRF] surface water layer (ENVO:00010504); material: water (ENVO:00002006), including particulate matter (ENVO:01000060) such as... | depth 5 m
TGTTGGTAGCCGTTTAATATTCATCCAAATCTCTTATAATAAAGTTGTTTTTCTTCTGTTCAGGTCCAAGTAAAGAATCCAAATAGTGCCTATGAAAGTAACCGTTCAAAACGACTATTCTTTTTCCCTTATACTCATTGGTGAAATGCAAAATATGCTTAGCCATTGTTTTATTTCTCAAATCCCAAAATTCTCCAGCTCGTCTGAAACCCTGTGCGTAGCTTATACTATCCCCATCTTCCTTATTATAGAAGGTGCTTGAGAATATTTTATTATTGTCAACAATCTCTAATAGCTTTTTATATTGATAATATTGTCTAATCCTTGCTATACTGTCCGTAACCTCATTATTAAAATTACTAATCCCTAGATAGTCGAATGAGTTCAGAGTGTCCGTTATTTGTAGAAAATCTTGGTAAATAGATTTTTCTTCACTATTTAATAAGTCTTTTTGATAGAGGCTGTCAATTAACTTTATGGTCTTGGTATCAGTTGGTCGAGAACCGATTTTTCTTCTATATTCATTTCTACCAGTGAAATCATAAGGACGAACATCTGCATTAAAGTCATTCATATATCTAACCGTGCCGATATTTTCATTGCTTTCCCAAGTCTTTTTAAATTTGAAATCCTGAGTGAAAAAAGAGGAATCTACCTCGAACAATATTAAATTTGGGCGAATTTTTTTCAGGATATTGTATAAGCTATCCGAATTAAAATTCTCAACAGGTTGATGAACGGTTCCTAGTAAGACTAAATTAGTTTTTCGCTCATTACAAGATTGGGAAAAAAGGCAAAGACATAATATAATTAAGGTGAAAAAAAGTTTTTTCATTCTGATTTGTTCTTAATGGCTACCAACGCCTGAACTAAGCGTAGTGCGGGGACAAGGTAACTTTTCGTTTCCGTCTGTGCACGAAGCTAAAGCTTATTGTTTAGTTTTATTTTTTCTTGTCCTAAGCTAAATCCATAAGATTTAGCGACTTTATAAATATACACAGACCATTCGATTTAGCTCTAAAAACCTGTATTACGTTTAGGCATTGTTGTGCTTAGTTCTTATTCAGATTGTTTCTTTATCCATTCCATAAGTTCGTCTTTATCCACCGAAATCCAAGTTGCAGCGGTATTTTTTTTCTCTGTTTTGCTGTCTTGCGGATAAATAATTTTTAATTCAGCGTTTTCATTTTCAGCTAGTTTCATTTGAGCAATAAGTCCAACCATATCTGGAGCATTATTGTCTATTGTAGTTTTTCTTTTCTTTTCTAACCAGTATTCTATGGCAATTTCTATATAAGCTCGGATTGGAAACTCCTGAAAATACTGAATGTGCCTATCTGTTTCGTCTGAATAACTATATGTCGAAAAATCAAGATAGCTTTCAAGATTTGATTTTGGTGTCCCGTTAAGATTATTTTCTAAAACATAATTAGAGAAAGTACCTTCCCACACAGCTCCCTCTTCAAAATTTATTCTTCTATCTCTTTTTCCTTCATTATACTGTCTTACCCAATCTAAAGGTGCATCACAAATTATTAGCCCGGAAATATTTAACGAAAACTTGGGTTGATTTTTCTTAATGTATTCCACGTATTTTAATGTTCGGTGACCAGACAAACCCACTCCAATTAGAAATACATTTTTATTTGGTAAATAGTTTTTTTCGAATGCATTTTTGATTGTTTTGTGTGCATCGATAATTGAGCTGTCGGAAAAAAAGAAGTCCAATGGAATTTCTGTTGAAACAGATAAAACAGCAAATCCAGCTTTATTCGCTTGAGAATAGATTTGTTTTGCGCTCGTATTTTTATTCTCAAATCCCGAGTCTTCCAAAAAGACAATTACTCCTGAAATATTTTTTCCATCCTCGGGTTTGGCAAGTGTATATCCTTTTTCTATATACTTTAGAAAATCGCTGTCCAATTTTCCAATTCTTATACTGTCATTTTTTACTGGTTCGTAATATTCAACCATTTTTTGTGAAAAAGATTTCATACTGGAAATAGTCAAGAATAGTAAAAATAATGGCTTAAAAAGTGTTTTCATTATCGTTTTTATTAATTACACACAGCGGTTTTATATATTTTGTTGGCATAGTTATTTTATTTCAATTAATCCAAATCCAATAGGAAATTCATTAATTTTCTTAATAAGACTTAAAGAATCTAATGGAACGTGGTTGCTATGAAATAATCCCGACACTTCTTCTTGAGAATAGTTTTTTAATTGTATAAATTCTTTAAGATGATATGGTATTCCTTCTCCACCCATAGGAACATTACTTTTAGATTCTATATGAAAATGTAAATGCGGTAAGTCTGAATTTCCACTGTTGCCCAATAGGCCTATTATTTGTCCTTTTTTGATTTTATCTCCTATATTTACTTTAAGACTATTTGGTATTAAATGCCCATAAAGCGCATATAAGTCATTCCCAATATCAATGATGACGTAATTACCTGAGATTGTTTTACTAGTAATACGTACAGCCATTTCTTCTGATAGAGGTTCATTTTCTATCATATTATCCTTTATATCAACAACAACTCCATCAGCAACTGATACAATTTCAAGACCATAACTATACCAGTTTTTATTTTGTTTAATATTGTTTTTTGCAAATTTCCCATCATCATTCACAAAAATCCAATCAAGAGCAAAACGTTGCGGATAAATAACTTTTCCATTTGAAAAAAATCTACTGTTTTTATGACCCTCTGCTTCATATAACCATTTTCCTTTTTTGTTAAATGGCAGCCCTAATGTGAGTTTTGTTTTATTTGGAATATCTAAAATTGTTGTTTCTATAGAATATGCTATAGATTCTTCATCACTTTTATTTATGTTAAAATGAAGTTTGTGAAATATTTTTCTAGGTATGTTTTTAACGTCTTTAAATTCTAGGTTTAAATTAAGAACTCCAAATTGATTTGCAGAAATTATTTTTAAATCATTATCGTCCCTTAATTTTGGTCGTTCAAGATTCTTATTCAAGTAAATAGAATCTAAAGTAGTAATAGGTACTTCGGTTGATGATAAATCAAATATTTCAACTTTTTTTAATGTTATTGATGTTTTAAAATTATTGAAAATATTTAATTCGTATGCGAGATAATTTTTATTATTTGCATTAATTAAATTGCTTAAAAAAGAAACGTTGGTTTCAAGAGGAAAATTAGATTCTTTAAGTTTAACTAAAACCTCTTTAATAGGTTTTTCATTAATATTTTTTGATTCTTTTATATTTTCGCAACTTGTTATTAATAAGAGAAAGCTTAATAGGAAAAAATACTTCATAAATTTTATTTTAAATACTTTTAGATAAGACGATTCATATTAAACCTTGTTACCAACCACTTTGTTTATTTATTACAATTATTGATGATATTTAGTTGTATTGTTGAAATGCTTACCAATTTCTATTGAGCTTTGGAATAATGTGCTATTTTGATTTTAAGAATTTCTTTTACATTACCGAACCATTCAGTTTTTAAAATACTTAAAAAGATAGCGTCTATTCTATTTCCATAATTATCAAAACAATAGTTTCAAAAAACACCATCAACTTTGCACATAATACTTTTCATAGCATTAATACTTTTTTCGTTCAAGTTACTTGCCCCAAATCCAACTCGTTCAATTCCAATTTTCTCAAACGCAAATTCCAGAAGCAAATATTTACAGTTCTTATTAGTTCCGTTTCCTTGAGATTCTTTTCCGTACCAACTATATCCTAAATTTGCTGTATTATTAAGTTGATTAAAGGAATATAATCGAGTACTTCCAACATATTTCTTTTATCACATACTATGAAAGGATATTCATTTCCGTTTTCTCGTTGTTGGATAGTGTTTGAAATATTTTTTTTTAAATTATCTGAACCATTTGTTGCACCAGAGTTATATTTCCACAATTCAGGTTCGTTAATAGAATATTCTAATAAATACTCAAAGTGTGAACTTTTTAAAGGGCTTATTTTTACAAAATCGTTTTCTAATATGTAGTTTTTCTTAAAATATAATTAGGATTTGGCTGCTGCATTTTCTAAATAAGCTAGAACCAGCCATTAATTTTATTCTTTGTTGGCAACAGTTTTTATTCTTTAATTCCTTCAAATCGGTCTGGACCCATAGATAGCACTATACCCATTTCACCTCCGTTGGTCGAAGGTATAAATTCGGCTTTAGCAGGAAAATCTTTGACCATAAATAATGTCTTTGTTTCAGGAAATAATTTATCAGCTTTTCCTCCATCTACAGCAATTAATAGTTGCATTCCCTCTCTAGATACTTCAGCTTTAAATCCTTGTTTCATTATATATGTTCCTAAATAGCTGTCTAGTAAGTCAGCAGTTAATTCAGGAACTTCACTTTTGTAAATCCTTGAAGCAATATCAAATATTATTGTATTTGTGTTAATGACATTAATGTCGCTGATATTAGACACCACAAAGATGAGCAAGTCATCTTCAGGGAAATACATATCTGACGTCGAATATCCGAATATAAAACCGTTATGAAATATAGAGGTTTTGTTAAATTTCCTGTCACTATAAAAACCATATCCGTAAGTTGATTTTTCTCCACTATTTAAGGTAAAAGGTGTCCAAGCTTTTATCAAATTCTCTCTAGAGATAATTTTAGAGTTCATTAATCCTTCATACCATTTTGAAAGGTCTTCTACTGTTGTATGTATCGAACTCGAACCTCTAGTCTGATTGAAAGAATGGTATCTTGCATATACAATTTCATTATTTTTTAATTCGTAACCCGTTGCCAAATTTGGAATCAACTGTCCTTCATCAGGTATGTATGAGTTGGTCATTTCCAATGGTTTAAATATATTTTCTTTAACATAGTCAGCATACTCCATTCCTGAAGCTTTTTCGATGATATATGCCAATAAATTAAAATTCACATTACAATAGTCGTGTTTTTCACCAGCCTCGAATTGTACAGTATCTTTTTTAAAATAGTTGAGGGCATCTTTACTAGAATCAAAGTATTTTCTAGCATCTGTATTTGCCCATATGGTATCAGTATGACTTTTAAGTCCAGAGGTATGAGACAAGAGGTGTTTTATCTTTATTTTATCACCATTTTTAGAATAGTTAGGTAAATAGCTATTGACATTATCTTCAAGAGATAGTTTTCCTTTTTCTAGTAACTGAAGTACACTCATGGCAGTAAATTCTTTACTGACACTTCCTATGTTAAATGCATTATTAGCAGACATATCAACATTGTTTTCGATATTGGCTTTGCCAAATGCTTTTTCGTAAAGTACTTTTCCTTTCTGTTTAATGAAAACGATGGCTCCTGGACCATCAGTTTTAACAGTATTGTTGATTATACTATCAATCTGTTCATTCTTAATTTGGGAAAATGTATTTACAGCGTAAAAAGTGAAAAATATTACAAGTAAAGTTTTGAAAGTTAATTTCATAATGTTTTTATAATTTGTTAGCAACTGTTATTCTACTTCTTCAACATCGTTAAAAATATCCCATACAGATTCCCATTTTCCATTTGGTTGTTTTTTACTCAATATTATCCATTTGTATGTTCCGCTTGCTCCTTCTGAATCTCTCGTTTCAAAACCAGAACCTCTAATTACTGCCCAATCATCAAGCATAATTACTTCCTTTACTGTTTCAGTCATTTCAATGAGAGTTGAGTCAATCCGTTTGTTAAACATTTCTGCGTAACGGTCTTTAATTGCTTTTCTACCGTGATAAGATGGTTGGTCTGGAACCATAAATACAGCATTTTCAGAATAAGTATTTGCACATCCTTCAGCGTCTCCATTTATCCAGGCAGTTACGAATTCATTAGTAACTTCTTGAATCATTTCAAAATCAGAACCACTTGTTACTATTTCTTTTTTCGGCTCATCATTAGATTTGTTATAAAAAGTTCCACATACAAATCCTATGATAAGTAAGACAGCAGATGCAAGAATTTTAAAGATTGGTTTATTCATAATTGGTTGTTTTTTCTAATAGTTGCTAACGGCTAGGCTATGATTTGTGTGGGGCGGTAATTTACAATTCCCGTTGCGCCACAGCTCGTAGCCAAATCTTTTTGTTTTGTTTTAATTTTTCTTGTCCAAAGCAAAATCCCAAAGATTTTGCGACATTATAAATATACACCGACCTTTCGATTTAGCCCTAAAGTGCGCATTACGTTTAGGTTGTGTTACCTGTAGTTTTTATTCCGATGGTCCGATAACTTCAATCGTTTGTTTCAGGTCCTCAGGTTTTTTTATTCGGATATTTATAGTTTTGTAAATCCATTCACTACCAACTTTGTCCGCTAGAATGTCCATTTTGCTCCTTAATCTTCCATCCTCTTTTGAGCCAGTAACCGTTACAGATAATTCAATTGTTTTATAGTCATTCGAGTATTTATGCGAACCTTCGATTATTGCCAACTTTCCAAGGGGTTGTAATTCTCCTAATACTGCAATAACCTTTTCGTCTTTTTTTGCTAATTCCAATGCGTTATCATAAAGCGACGATTCCGCATGTATTTTGACCATTCCTGCTATTTTCCCTTCAACTGTTGAATTTGACATTATTCCGACGATGGAGATAAGAATTACAATTATAGGTACAAACCATTTCCAATACCGTTTAAACCAACTTTTATGTTCGATTAATTCATTCATTTTTGAAATTACAGGTAACGATTGGGCTAAGGTTCGTTGCTGCGATTCGTCCGAAGGACAATCCAGCCGAACCTAAAGATAGCTTTTTGTGCGTGATTTCCTTTTAGGAAATCCGCAAGCAATGAATTTTAGGCATTGTTGTACACCGTATTTATTCCGATGTTGCTTTTACCGCCCGTTCTATAATTGGCTCATAATCAAAATTAGAACAAGTACCTTCACTCATAACTCTTTTTCCGACTTGTTCAATTTTGTTTTCATCGTTTTCCCAATCGTAGACATGGATTGTAGCTTTAAATACTTCATTCAATTTTCCATAATCAAGCTCGTCATTTTTGAGTTCAAAATTTTCTTCAGTCTCAATTATTTTTATTGGCAATCCGTTACTTAAAAATATTACCGTTTTTACTCGTCCGTATGAAAGTCCGATTTCTTGGACAACTTTACATATTTGATTTTCATTCCGCCAAATTTTTAAGATTCCGCCACCATCTGCAGTAATACCAGTCCGTTCCATCCAATCAAATTCAGTTTCCACAAGAGTAGAATCGGACTCTATAGATCTCACTTCGTTATCAATTAACTCAAGATTATTTTCTTGTTCAAATGTTAAAAATCCAATTAAAATTAAAATGATAACTAATGATTTTGTCATATGTGTGCTAACGGTTTAGCTATGAACAGTACGGGTGCAAACTGGCGTTTACTTTCCGCCACGCACATAGCAAAATCTTTTTTTTCTTTTCCTTATTTAAAGCAAAAATTGAATATTTCGCTAACGCGTAATTTTCAATTTTGCGGACTTCATAAAAATACACAAACCTTTTGTTTAAGCCCAAAGCCTGTATTGTTTATAAGTTGTGTTGTAGCAAGTTTTATCCCGTTAATAATATAGGAAAGGAAATCAGAGCATTATTAAGTATGTGCAAACTAATTGATAAGATTATTCCTGATTCTAAACGTGCATAACTAAAAATTAATCCAGTAAAAAAATGGGGTAAAAACAAAATTGGAACGTATAGTAAGCTTGAGTAATTTAATTCATAATTTGAAAGATGTAGAGTACTAAAACAAATTAGTAAAAAATAGAAAATAACTAATCTGTTATTTTTCCAAAATTCGGTTAACTTCTCTAAAATTTGTTTTTTTAATAATATAGAGAAAACAATAGTACTAACCGCTCCAATTGTAATGGAAGTAACCCAACCAAGTTTGAATAATATTTTCAAGGATATAAAAGTTAATCCAGTAAACATTATGACAAAGTTCCATTTCGTGAATTTGAGACCAAGTCTAAATGTAAGCTCTTCAATAATTGGAAGAAAAATAGCAAGAATTAGAAATTGATAAATTCCAGCATACGTGTCCATTTCAAATTCCGTAGAAACAACTGGAAAATTAATTGCGTCAATTGTTTTAATTAAATAAGTTGATGTAAAATATATTATTTTGAAGATTAATAAAACTAAAAAGAGTCGCAATAAAAAATTGACTTTCTCTCTAAAAGTTTTTTCTACTTCCTGAGTGAATCCTGACTTTGCTAGAATCCATAGGTTTTTTAATATTCTCAAAATATATTTTTCAAATGGTTTGTAACGTGTTTGCTATACACGTTGTTCTGCTTCGTTATTCTACTAATAGTTCTAGGGATGCAATTAATTGTTCTGCTTGTTCTTTTGTTTCTTTCATTGTTTGCTGTAAACTACTTGTTGAAACATTACTTGCTAAGATGGTATTAATCACATGGTCTTTGCCTATTATTTTTAAAGCTCGAATATTATATACTTCATCTGAAAGTGTAAAATTTGGAAATTCATTAATTAGTAGATCACTCACTTTATTTGAATAGTGAGTTTGTTCAAGAGCCATAATTTTTAGAACTGTATATTGCTTTTCATAGTAATTAATGATTTTAATTTCTAAAGAATCATCATAATTAGGTAAAAATCCACTTGAAACGGATGATTTATAGACTGCATTATTTGGGCGAAAATCCCAATATCTACTATTTAAAAGCAATAATTTTCTGACGTTACCAGATTTAGTTTTAGAAATGCTATCAAAAATAACAGCAGAAGTATTCAAAACTGAATCATTTAGAATTATAGATCTATCAAAGGCTGTAATGTCATTCCCTAATTCGTTAATTATTGATTTAGATAGACTAACAATCTCCTTATTCAATTTTTTGCTTTCATTCCAATTATTAATTGATAACGCAATTAAAATTCCAACAACAACAAGAATAATTTCGCCAATAGCATAAATCAAATACTTGCTGAATTTGTTTTCAGAGAGTAAGTTCTGTCTAATTTTTCTAAAGAAATTAATCATTGTTTAATGGTTAGTTATAATGAAGCACAACGTCTGAGCTATGAATAGTACGGGAGCAAACTAGCGTTAGCTTTCTGCAAGGCACATAGTGAAATCTTTTGGTTTTGTTTTTTCTTTTACTGTACAAAGCAAAATTCCAAAGATTTTGCGACCTTATTAAAATGCGTAAACCTCCCGGTTAAAACCTAAGCCCGTATTGTTTATAGGTTTTGTTGTGCTTTCGTTATTTATTTTTATTTACTTGTTCCTAAACCCTTAAGTTGTATTTTTTAATAATTATTTTATTCGTAAGCCAATATTGTTTCGTCTAGCATTGGAAGAATCTCCTGAATCTTTCTTGTCCCATTCTGCAATTGTTCTAATGTGCTTTCTTGGTTTTTGATGTTTGTTTTGAGAGAAGTAAGAAAATATTGGTCGCACTTGAGATGCTCATAGTCTGCAGGTACTCCTTGTTTACTCCAATTATAATCGAGAAAACGGTTGCGAACATAGGGAAGGTATACTGTTATGAATTCGTAGTCGTCGTCTGCAGTATCATTATTTATCCCTTTTGTAAAGTTGGTGTAGTAGTTTATCAATTCATTTCTGAGTTCTTGATTCTTTAACTGCTCTAATCCGAATTTCTTCATCAATTGATAACCATTGTCGACAAGAACTATTCGTCTGGCTAACATTACTCTTCCAAGATGGTACTCGATAGAGTCATATGGAATATTTCTACTTTCTAATTCATGGATGACTGTGTACTGGATATTGATATCATCCGACTTTAAGATGCGAGTATCACGAATGCTTAGACTATCGCTAATTAGATTACTGCGTATCTCGTTTAGTGTTTTCAAGATTTCTCCGTCAACTTTCCCTTGTTCGTTCCAATTATTAATTTGAAGAGCTATCAAAATCCCAATTACCACAAGCACAATTTCTCCAACTGCATATTTAAAGTACTTTCCAGTTTTTCCTTCTGAAAGTAGATTTTGCCTAATTTTTCTAAAGAATTTTATCATTTGGTAATTGGTTGGTCATAATGAAGCACAACGGTTGAGCTATGAACAGTACGGGAGCAAACTAGCGTTTGCTTTCCGCCACGCACTTAGCGAAATCTTTTGGTTTTGATTTATTTTTTTCTTGTCCAAAGCGAAATCCCAAAGATTTCGCGACCTCATAAAAATACGTAAACCTTTCGTTTAAGCCCGAAGTCCGTATTGTTTATAGGTTTTGTTGTAAGCAGTTTTTATTTTTCTAAGGTAATTATCTCAATATTATTCTCTGTGTATTTTATTATTGATATTTCATATGGGTTAATTCCATCTTCATTTATATTTTTTGTTCTAATATAATCTTTGAAAAAGAATAAATCATTTTGCCCAAATATAAAGGTTGGATATTCCCAAGGTCGTAAAACAGAATAGAACGGATAGTTTAGTTTTGAGTTTAAGTCTTTCTTAAACTTATTTGTAAACAATAGCGAGGTATGATATCTTTCATTGTTTGGCTTAAATTTATAAATATTTCTATTTTCCAAAGTGTCCATATACACTACATAATTAATTTCTCTTTCTAAATTATCAAAAGCGGAATTTACTATGTCCAATAATTTGACATTCCATATTTCAAGTTCTCTTTTTGATATTTGTGTTTGTTTGTGGTTATTATAATTTGAATGATGAAAGGTATACTCATAACCTTCATTTAATGGATATTTAATTAAAGTAGAATCCCTTCGGGTAGTTACTTCATTAAGAAATGGAAAAATGGATTGATTAGCTTCGTCCCATTCAGGTAATGTAAACCAATTTTCTAATCTTACAGCTTCTTTAATAATTTTTTGATTTAGCGAATCTTTATTTTCTACTTCTAAAAATGAGTAAGCACTAATGGTCAGGGCTTCTCTTTTGTTTTTAATAGGAGCAATTGTAAACCTTAATCCAAAATTCGAATCAATTTCTAAACCCCTCTGCTTTAATTCACTATCCAACCTATCAATAATAATCTCTTCCCTTGTTTGATTACAGGAAACAATTAATAGTAGAATAACTGATATGATAACTATTTTTCTCAAATTGCTTACAACGGTTCGGCTATGCGCAGTATCCCGCAGGGTATTGCGTATAGGTGTTGTTGTAGCCAGTTATTTTATTTCGTTCATATTAGTTAAATAGATTTTATTCTCTGAAAGAAAACCAATGTTTGAGCCAAAACTTGTAATATAATTTCGTTTGTTCAATTCTTTATTTTCTTCGCTTTTGAACTTAATCTTTTTCGTTTTCTTTAATTTATTTCCTTTAATCTCAAATAGGATAAAATTGTTCCCATCATATCCATCTGTCATAAGGACTTTGTTGTCAGAAATATTTAAAGAGCTAGAACCTCCAATATCAGTATTCCAAAACTTAATTTGTTTTGAGTTGTCAAGTTTGACAAGTGGAAATTCTGTATAATAGTAAAACCAAGTGTTGTTATCAGAATCTATATTCATTGCATAACAATCCGCCATATGGTCAAGTCCGTCAGTTGGTTCGAATTCCCAAATTTTCTGTCCGTCCTGATTCCAACATATTAGTCCAGGTGTTCCAATTGGCTCGTTCCATCCGTAATTTCCAAATATTCCCTCATCAAAATATGAAGTCCATATATTTCCGTCATCGTCAATTTGAACATCTTGAATTCCGTCTCCAGCGACAAAGTCTCTCAATAAATCTCCTTTAAGGTTATAAATCCGAGCATTTTTATCTATTTCATCTTCATTTATGTATCTGCTACGTCCACAGATAAGTAGAATTTCTTTTGTTGGTAAGAAATTCACGTTATGAAAATTATAATATTCATCTTTTATCAGAGTTCTAAATGTTTCATTTCCCTTTAAGTCAAAACGGATAAATGTATAGTTTTTAGGTTTGTCAGATTTAATTACTGCAAACATGCCATTTTCAGTTCTGTATTGAGGTGCAGAATGAATTATCAAGGTGTTTATTCCATTCTTATCGACTGAAACAGATATAATTTCATCTTCGCTGTCAAGTTTTTCTGAAAGGTTAATTATTGGTTTAACTATCAGTGATTTTGTTCCAAATATCATATTGCTATTTTCAGCTTTCTTATTTTCTTTATTCTGACACGAAACCATAATGATTATAATCAATATTGATTTTATAAATCTCATACTTTTCGGTTTCTCAAATTGGCTACAACAATTAAATATATAACATATGTTATATATCCTGCCAATATGAGATATATAAAACATATGTTATATATATCTTTTATATCAGCAATATACCAAATTACATGTGAAGAAAACTCCTACTAGTTTTAAACTGTTTTAATATGTGTATTCACAAAACAAAAAAAAGCCCGTCTTAACAGACGAGCTTTTATAAACAACTTAAATTAAAATAAACTACTCAAAAGAAGTTTCCCCTATATTAGGGTTATATACATAATTAAAGGTGAAGTAAGGTGTTGCATCTGCAAACGCATCTGGTTCGGCAGGGGCGTTTTCATAGTAGCTAATAATCTCTACTTTGGCATAATTACCTTCTGTTGTTCTAATTACAAATATTTTACCTGGTATTGGTGTAATAACGTGTGATGGTGGTCCGGCGTAATTGTACCATCCATTGTCACTACCTGTAGGTATGGCAAATGCAGCATCGGCATCTTGGTTAAAAGATAGTCCGTCAGCTGTAGTTACACTTGCCAATGTACCTGTTACTATGGCTACACCTGCATCGCCGTTGCGTACAGGTTCATCTGCAGTACCGGTTTCTGCGCCACCGTTTATGGCTATGGTTGTTCCTCTAAAGGCTATATCCCAATCTGTATCGCTAGTGGTAATTGCGCCTGTTTCAAAATCGAATTTTGCAAACTCCCCGCCAACAGCTTCTCCTTGTCCACCTGTTTGTGGTGCATATAGGTTGCTTACAGTTTCCGTTTGTATCGGTTCTGCTGTGGTGTTGTCATCGTCGTTACTGCAAGAGGCGAATGCCACTGCTAAAAATGCTACTGCTAAAATGTTCTTCGTCATGGTAATTGTAATTTAAACCTGCTCATTGTCAGGTGGGTTAGAATTGATAATTTAATTTTACGTATCCTTGAATTCCCGGCATCGTCGGGATATTGTTATCGGTATAGTCCAAAAGATTATTGGCACCTACCTGTAGTGTAAAGTTGTTGTAGAATGTTTTACTGGCTGCTGCATTTACGGTAACAAAGCCATCTATAAAACTGCTATCGTAATTATCTATGAGTCCGTTACCATTGGTGTCAAACTGCGCATACTTACTACGGTATAGTAGGCGAATGTTTAGATTTGTTTGTGCAGCGGGTATGTCATAGTAGATCTTAAAATTGGCATTGTGGCGAGATCTATTTACCAAACCAAAATAATCGGTCTGTGATAAGGCAATGGTCTGCCCATTATTAGGGTCGCGTACAAACACTTGGTTATCTTTTATATCTTGTTTCTTCTGCTTGTCAAAAGCATACAATAATTGATAGCCAGCACTTATATTTAGGTCATTAGTTAGTTGGTAGGCAGAATTTATTTCGAAACCCGTGGTGTATATTTCATCAAAATTGACATAGCTAAACACATTTTGTCCGTTTGTTTTTCTTGCAATAATGCGGGTGTCTATTAAGTTTTTAAAATCGTTTCTAAAGAAATTGACTTCTGTATTTCCACGACCGTGTTTTAGGTTGAAACCTAGGTTGTATCCAATAGAGCTTTCTGCTTCTAAGGGTTTGCTTAGGTCATCTTCGGTCACAACCACATTAAGTATTTGATCTTGCTCTTCTAGTTCTTTCAGTTTATCTAATGCTACGTTATACCCTAAGACCGTATAACCAACGGCGGAGTTTGTAAAATCAAAATACAGCTGTCTAAAATCTGGTGCTTTAAAACCGTAACCTATAGACCCTTTAATAGATAGGTTATCGTTTAATTGATAGCGTAGTGCCAGTTTGGGACTAAATTGATTGTTGTATTCAGAGTGATTATCAAACCGGGCGCCTGCAATAACATTTAAGTTTTCTATTGGGTCAAAATCGTATTGCGCGTATGCATACTGGGAGCTGAAGTTTACGGTTTTATCAAAGTAAGTTCTATCCAATTCATCTAATTGAAGACCAATGCCAGCAGTTAAAGTTCCATTTTGGAACCCCGTTGTCTCTGTATTGTTTTCAGATGAAAATGTATAACTACCACGAACTTCTGGTCTAAATAATTTCTGGTTGAAATCACTATCACTTAAAATAGCTGTAGAGATAGGATCCGCCAATAATTCTGTAGCAATGTAATTAGTATAGTAAAGCTCGTAGGCCATGGTAAGATTTGGGGTCCATTTATGGTCTAATCTGGTATGCGCGTTCCATTCTCGTTCTTTAGTATCGCCTTGGTATTGAATGCTATCTAAGGTAAAACCGGCATCTTGGTTTTGATCATAAAAACGCCCAGAGGCAAACAGCGATAAATTGTCATTAAAATCATAATACAATCGCCCGTTTAAGGTGTAGTTCGTAAACGGATTTACGGTATTGCCTTCAACATCTTCATTAAGGTCATACCCATTGCTAGAGAACCTATTGGCAAAGAATCCATAACGAAATTTTTTAAATGCTTGTTTTACATCTAAGTTGATGTCTTGCTGAGAAAAGCTTCCAATTCTGTAAGATGCATTACCGGTCAACGCTTCTGTTTTTGGCTTTTCCGTAATTATATTGATGACTCCGCCTAAAGCTTCAGATCCATATAAACTGCTAGACGGACCTTTAACTACTTCTATCTGTTTGATGTTGCCCACGGTAAGCCTACTTAAATCAAAATTACCAGCACTTCTACCAACTAGGGGAACACCATCTATTAAAATAAGGATATAGTCTGATGCGATACCTTGAATCTGTACACCTTGAAACCCGCTTTCATCGGCTACGGTTATTATACCGGTCTGCTCATTCAATATTTCGTTTAAACGGACGCTACCAGATTTTATAATTTGTTTTTTACCCACTAAGGTTACGGGTAGGGGTAGCGATGATAATTGGCGTTCTGTTCTTGTTGCGGTTACAATTACTTCATCTAGTTGCTGGGCAAGGATAGAATCGGTCGGATTTTCAACTCGGGTCTGTGCTATGGTAAAGTAAGATCCTATAAGTAGTAAGCATGTGGTAAGTTGAAATCGCATTATTCTTATTTAGAATTATTCTTAATACGGAGCAAATATATAAACAATTCTTATTTAGAATAAATAAAAATAGTTATTTTTGGCCTCGAACCTAAAACATTAAATCATCAAGTAATGAGAACACCGATCACTATAGTAATGGCACTACTGGTTTCAATGAGTGCTTTTTCTCAAAAGGATAAAAAGAAAAAAGACCGCGAGGCTATAAAAAGCATGTGTGGTTGTTATGAAGTAACCTTCAATTTTGCAGAGACGTTTAATTATAGTTCAGATTCTTTGTATAAACCGTCTAAAACCAAAGTAGACAAAGGTCTAGAATGGGCAGAATTGGTAACAGATGAGAATGATAAAATCTCTATTCAGCATTTACTACAAGTAGGTAACCCAGCAGAGCCACATATAGTTAAACATTGGAGGCAAGATTGGTTATTTGAAAACACGGATCTATACTCTTACAATGCCAATAACAGTTGGACATTTACCAAATTGCCAGCAAATGAGGTGAAAGGGCAGTGGACACAAAAAGTATATCAAGTAGATGACAGTCCTAGATATGAAGGTTCTTCTACTTGGGTTCATGTAGATGGTAAGAGCTATTGGGAGAATACTGCCGATGCTCCGTTGCCTAGACGTGAGTATACTACAAGAAGCGATTATAATTTAACCGTTCGTGGAAATAGACAAGAGATTACTGATTATGGTTGGTTGCATGATCAAGATAATACCAAAGTAATACGTGAAGATGGTAAGCCAGATGTTATCGTTGCTAAGGAAAAAGGATATAATACCTATGTAAAGGTTGATGATAGCAAATGTGCGGCTGCTGCTAATTGGTGGAAAGAACACACTGATAAATGGGCAATTGTACGTAGTAAATGGGATAATGTATACGGGCGTAACACTGATCTTTCTTTAGAAGAGAAGGTTGATAATAAAGTATTGTATAAATACCTTTTTGATGATGCTTATGATCAAGAAGGGGAAATTGAAGAAGTAATAGAATCATTTGTAAAGAAATAAGAATATGAAAACTGTAAAACTAATAGCCTTAACCGCACTGTTGTTTGTAAGCTTCACAGGTATTGCACAACAAAAGAATGAATTATTAAATCGCAATTTTTGGAAAAGCAATCCAGATGTTGCGGCCGTAAAACAAAAGATTGCAGAAGGAAACGATCCTACTGCGTTTGACGATAATGCTTTTGATGCAACTGCATTGGCAATTACCACAAAGGCAGATACCGAAGTGATAAAGTACTTGCTTTCTTTAGAAGGTAATGGTGTAGATAAGAAAACCCATGACAGCCGTATTTATTTACACTGGGCAAGTTATTCTGGTGATGCCGAATTGGTGCAGTATTTATTAGATAACGGTGCTTCGGTAACCGCTTTAGATAGCCACCGTTTTACACCTCTTGCTTTTGGAGCAAATGCCGGACTTACAAATCCTGCAATCTATTCTGCTTTTGAGAAAAAAGGTGTGAATTTGGCTGAAGAGAAAAATGACCACGGTGCCAATTTATTACTAATGGCCGCACCTTCATTGAAGAGTGAAAAAGAATTAAATTTCTTTACGGGCAAAGGTTTGGCTTTAGATAGTAAAGACAATGATGGTAACGGAATTTTCAATTATGCTTCTAAAAAAGGTAATATAGATTTTCTAAAATTACTTGTTGAGAAAGGGGTAGACTACAAAACACTGAACAATAATGGAGGTAATGCATTCATGTTTGCATCACAAGGTGGTCGTGGATTCAGTAATGGGTTACCAGTCTATACATATTTAAAAGGTCTAGGTTTGGAACCTAATATTGTTGAGAAAAATGGAAGTACTCCATTACACCGTTTAGCATTCAGTAATAAAGATGCTGCCATATTTGATCTTTTTTTAAATGCAGGCGCAGATGTAAATCAGGCAGATGAAAAGGGTAATACGCCATTCTTAAATGCTGCTACTAGAAATGAACTTGCCATGGTGCAATTATTATCTAAAGATGTAAAGGATATCAATACAGCTAATACTGATGGTGAAACAGCTTTAATGCTTGCTGCCCATGATAACAGTGTAGATGTAGTTGAGTTTTTATTGGAAAAAGGTGCGGATATTAATGCGCAAGATTCTAAGGGGAATACAGTTGCTTATTTCTTAGCAGAATCTTTCAGTAAAAGAAATGCAGATGCTTTTGATGCTAAGCTTGCTGTATTGAAAACAAAGGGATTAAAATTCAATACCGTTCAATCAGAAGGAAATACGCTGTACCATATCGCTGCTAGAAAGAACGATTTAGAATTGTTGAAAAGACTTTCTACTTTTGATATCGATGTAAATGCTAAGAATGATGAGGGCTTAACAGCTTTACATTTAGCGGCAATGAAAGCAGAGAATGATAAGATGCTTAAGTTTTTAATAGCTAACGGTGCAGATGCAAAGAGTAAAACCGATTTTGAAGAAACCGTGTACGATTTAGCAAGTGAAAACGAATTGTTACAGAAAGAGAATACATCATTAAATTTTTTAAAGCAATAAAGAAACCTGCCAGGTCCATTTAATATGGCCTGGTAAGAAAATAGATTACAGATGAAAAGAGCATTAAAATTTATACCGGCAATTGTATTGATCGGTGCGTTACTAACAGCATTTACTCCCGTAGAAAAAACAGCGGTAAAATGTCTTATTCAATTAACTAATTATTCTGGTGAAGGTGCCTACCTAATTGTATCCATAGTTGATGCCGATAACGAATATGTTGAAACCTTATATGTTCAAGGTAAAGACAGTGAGTGGTATAGTGAAATTACAGAGTGGTGGAAATTCTATGGTAAAAATCGCCCTAATATTGATGCAATTTCTGGTGAAACCATAAGTGGTGGCGAGCGTGCTTTGTCCGTATTACAAATCCCAAATGATAAAATCGACAAAGGTTATAATCTACGTTTTGAAACCTCAGTTGAGGATCAAGGGTACTATGCAGATGATATTCAATTTGCATTGACTACAGAGAATTTAAAAGCAAAAGTAGAGGGCAAAGGATTCATTCGTTACGTCCGCATGCTTCCTCAGTAATAATTTGTAATAGAAGACGTCTTTGCGAGGAGCTTTTCGCGACGAAGCAATCTTCTTAATTTAGGTAGCTTGTGGTTTTTTTGGTTACCAAGAAGTGGATTACTTCATTTTATTCGTAATGACATTTTTAGTTAATACGTTTATTTTACAATCAGAGTGTTATTTCCAGAATGTCATTTTATGATGTTCTGGAATTTTTTAAAGTATATAGCAATACAAAATTACAGTACTACTTATGACGATTTCTATTTGGCGCTATAGTCATCTTACGCTTGCCTTAGTTTCTTCGCTATTCTTGATAGTTGCTTCTGTTACCGGCATCATTTTAGCCGTAGAACCAATTTCGCACCAAGCTAAGGGCTATGCCGTAGAAAATCTAGAAGAAGTCTCCTTGGCAACGACCATAGATGCCTTAAAGAATTCTTATGATGAGGTGTTAGGGTTGGAAGTAGAATCATCTGGGTTTGTTAAAGCTTCTGTGCTAACCATGGACATGGAGACCTTAGATGTGTACGTGAATCCTGCAACGGGCGAGCAGTTGGGCGAGGTAGAAGAACGACCTTATATTTATACATTCGCCACCAACTTACACCGATCTCTTTTTCTTAAAAGTATAGGCAGGTTCTTCGTGGGTCTAATTTCATTACTCTTATTCATTATAGCTGTTACAGGCTTAATTTTGTTAGCGAAAAGACAAGGCGGATTTCTAAAGCTCTTTTCAAAAGTTCAGAAAGATTACTTTGAAATGCGATACCATGTCGTTTTAAGTAAATGGTTCTTTATTCCTATTTTAATTCTAGCGCTCACAGGAGTTTATTTATCTGCAGAGAAATTCAACATGTTGCCCAATACGGTTGTAGCGCAACAACAATTTGCTATCAATGATAATGCTGAGGTTTATGAAACCATTGGTGATATTCCTTTTTTTAAGGAAACAACCTTAGCTGAAATTCGTCAGGTAGAATTTCCGTTTTCCGATGACCCAGAGGAATATTACCTCATTGCTTTACAGGATAAGGAGGTTCAGGTAAATCAGCAAACAGGTGAAATTGTTAGTAGTGGTGACTATCCCTTTGTGACTTTAGCTTCGAGATTAAGTTTAGTGCTACATACTGGTGAGGGCAGTGTACTTTGGTCTATCATTCTATTGCTTGCTAGTGCGTCTATATTATTTTTTATGTATTCCGGTTTTGTAATGACCCTAAAGCGTAGAAAGAAAGGTAAGCGAATTGCTACAATGCCAAATAAGGATGAATGTGAGTTTGTCATATTGGTAGGGTCGGAGAGTGGTACTGCGTTTGACTTTGGGCAACGATTGAATAACGGATTGACAAAAGTTGGAAAGAACGTTTATTTGACGGAACTTAATACATACACCACGTACGCTAAGGCGACGAATATTATCGTATTTACTTCTACTTACGGTGAAGGAGAACCACCAACGAATGCCCGTAAATTTCCAGCAATATTTTCCACTATTAAACAACCGAATTCGATTGATTTTTCAGTAATCGGTTTTGGCTCTTTAGATTATCCAGATTACTGCAAGTTTGCAATTGATATTGATAAGCAAATTGCCGATGCTTTAGATTTTAATAGACAATTGCCCTTGTTTAAAATTAATAAAGCAGATTTTGAGTCTTTTGAACTTTGGATGATTCAATTTGGTAATCAAGTAGGATTTACTATTCCAATAGAGCGTCCTGTAGTTAATAAAAAGAAATATAAGAAAGTAGATTTTGAAGTTTTAGAACGAACAGAGCTAAATATTGATGATACTTTTTTGCTGAGGTTACAACCAAAAACTAATATTGAATTTACATCTGGAGAT
>TARA_R110002033_G_scaffold158899_5_pt1 | contig 20004 bp, 15 predicted proteins | sample TARA_R110002033 | Tara Oceans TARA_R110002033 (sample SAMEA4397051) | marine metagenome | biome: Polar Biome; feature: [SRF] surface water layer (ENVO:00010504); material: water (ENVO:00002006), including particulate matter (ENVO:01000060) such as... | depth 5 m
AACTGGTGAAAATAGGGACGGAAAAGCAGCACTAGCTATAATTGCTTGCGCTAAATTTCCTCTATCGAGAATTACCTGTTTTCCGGTTTCAATATCTGTACCGATGCATAAAAACGGGATGGGCAATTGATTAAAATCACGTACATGACGCACATGACGTGTTAATTTGCTTATCAAATTAAAATTATACATCCCTTTAGAAAGGGCCTCAGGAATACCCACTCTAAATTTAGTAAAAGGAAGCACTAACGCATAGAGTTCGTCATTTCTTTTTTCATAAAAATTCTTTGAGGAGCGCGGAATATAGTCATTAATAAGTTTATCAAAATTAGTGACTTGAAAAACCGAATCAATTTGGTTAGCAGTATACCCTGAAGCGTACAAACCTCCTATTACCGCACCCATGCTCGTCCCTCCTATATAATCGATTTTAATCCCTGCATCTTCTAATACTTTTAAAACACCTATATGTGCAAAACCTTTTGCTCCACCACCGCTCAACACCAAACCAATTTTAGGGCGATTGTGTTCTTGTGCGAACACGGTTGAAAAAGCAAAAAATGAAATAACCAACAATAAGTATTTATTCATAGGAATAGGTGGATTTTAAAATCAAGATAGTAATAAGCTCTTAGCTATGACTTAGTTATGTTTTTGTAAAAGTCGACAATTTTTTTTGCTTTCGACACACCAATCACATCTGTTATTTCTTTTTCTGTTGCTAATTTCAATCTTTTTACACTTTTAAAATGCTGAATGAGTGTTAACATCGTTTTTTCTCCAATGCCGGGAATGGACTCTATCGAAGAATTTAAGGCCGCTTTACTACGTTTATCGCGGTGGTGCGTGATTCCAAAACGGTGCGCCTCATTACGCAATTGTTGTATGACTTTTAAAGTTTCTGATTTTTTATCTAAATATAATGGCACCGAATCACCTGGATAAAAAAGCTCTTCTAAGCGTTTTGCGATTCCTATGATAGCAATTTTACCACGCAATTCTAAATCGTCTAAGCTTTTTAAAGCAGCAGAAAGTTGCCCTTTACCACCATCGATAATAATTAAATTAGGAAGGGGTTCATTTTCATCAAGCAATCTTTTATACCTGCGGTAAACAACCTCGGTCATCGACGCAAAATCGTCAGGCCCTTCTACCGTTTTTATATTAAAGTGTCTGTAGTCTTTTTTGCTAGGTTTTCCATCTTTAAAAACAACACAAGCTGCTACTGGATTTGTTCCTTGAATATTTGAGTTATCAAAACATTCTATATGACGCGGCTCTACAGGTAATCGCAAATCTTTCTGCATTTGTGCCATGATTCTAGTAGTGTGTCGGTCAGGATCTACAATTTGCAACTGCTTCAACTGTTCGATTCTATAAAATTTAGCATTTCGAATAGAAAGATCTAGAATTTGCTTTTTATCTCCTAATTGAGGAACGGTAACCTTAATATTTTCACCTAAGTCCACTTGAAAAGGAACAATAATTTCCTTAGATAGTAACTGAAAACGCTCTCGGAGTTCGATAATTGCTAGTTCTAATAATTCCTCATCTGTCTCCTCCAATTTTTTCTTGATTTCCATAGTGTGTGACCGAATGATTGAGCCATGCGAAATCTGAAGAAAATTCACAAAACCAGCCGCTTCATCAGATACAATAGAGAACACATCGATGTTGGTGATTTTAGGGTTTATAATTGTAGAACGTGATTGATAATTTTCTAGAACTTCGATCTTCTCTTTAATTTTTTGTGCTTCTTCAAAGTGCATATCCTGAGCAAGCTCGATCATCACACGCTTGAAATCCTTCATACTTTCTTTGAAATTCCCTTTTAGAATTTCGCGAATAGCGTCCACTTGTTTTTGGTAATTTTCAAGACTTTCATACCCTTCACATGGTCCTTTACAATTGCCTATATGGTATTCGAGACACACTTTAAATTTCCCACTATCAATATTTGAAGGTGTTAAATCATAGTTACACGTGCGCAAAGGATACAATTCTTTTATTAATTCTAAGATCGTATTTACTGTTTTAAAACTAGTATATGGACCAAAATATTCTGAGCCATCTTTCACCATTCTACGGGTGGCAAAAATACGAGAGAAAGGTTCCTTTTTTATACAAATCCAAGGATACGTTTTATCATCACGAAGCAATACATTATAACGTGGCTGCAATGTTTTGATTAAATTGTTTTCTAATAAAAGTGCATCGGTTTCGGTAGGAACAACGATGTGTTTGATAGTGACAATTTTCTTAACCAGAACATTAGTTTTGGCTGTATCGTGAACTTTATTAAAGTAAGATGAAACGCGTTTTTTTAAATTTTTTGCCTTTCCTACATAAAGGATTTTACCCTCTTTATCGTAGTATTGGTATACACCAGGTCCATCTGGCAATGTTTGTATTTGAAGTTCGAGTGTGGGTTTCTGCATTGTTATGTATATGTAAAAAAGCGCTAAATTACGCTGCAAACCTAGAAGAGACTTTTAATTCTATTAAAGCCTATTGATTTATTTTCAAATTTACGAAATCCAAATAATTATTTCTATTTTTAACTTTTAATTCAATATGAAAAATTCAAAAGAGATTACTATTCTAGGACAATCCATTTTACCTGGTGAAAGCAAGACCATAAATATGGAAATAGCAAAATTGCACAACACTACTAAATTGAAAATCCCTATCATTGTGCAGCGTTCAAAAATTGACGGTCCCACAGTACTTTTCTCGGCTGGAATTCATGGTGATGAGATTAACGGAATCGAAATTGTACGACAGTTAATTATTCGAAAAATAAACAAACCAAAGAGAGGAACCATTATCTGTATTCCCGTTATTAATATGTTTGGTTTTATTAATAAATCTCGAGAATTCCCTGATGGTCGTGATTTAAACAGAGTTTTTCCAGGGAGCAAAAAAGGTTCTCTAGCCAGTAGATTTGCTTACCACATTCTTACCGAAATCATGCCTCATGTTGACTATGCCGTAGATTTTCATGCCGGTGGCGCGAGTAGGTTCAATGCCCCACAAATTAGATTAGCTCCCAACAATGAAGAATTAAAAACTTTGGCCGACGCTTTCAACGCACCCTTTACACTATTCTCAAAAAATATAGGAGGCAGTTTTAGAAACGCAAGTCAAAAGCTAAATGTAAAAATGCTACTTTTTGAAGGTGGAAAATCATTGGATATAAATTACCCCGTTGCTGATGCAGGAACTGATGGAGCCAAAAGAATTTTAAAGCACCTTGAAATGCTTGACCCAAAACACGAAATTGCAGCGCCTAGCCAAAAAACAATTTACATTGAGAGATCGGTGTGGATTAGAGCAAAATGTTCAGGACTTTTACATGATAATGGTAAAGTGGGCTCTTTTGTAGATAAGGGCACTGTTCTCGCTACAATTACAGATCCTTTTGGGAAGTTTGTTCGAAAAATTAAAGCACCTCATGATGGCTATGTTATCAATGCAAACCAAGCTCCTATCGCTTATCAAGGTGATGCAGTGTACCATATTTCCAAAAAAATAGCTGATGCAACAGAGTAAAAAAGAGTTAAGAAAAAAGTACAAAAGTTTGCGTCAAAAACTTTCAGTAGATCTCATTGAAGAAAAAAGTATGGCTATAGCCAATGCTTTATTGAAACTACCTATTTGGGATAAAAATTACTTTCATATTTTTTTGTCTATAACTGAACATAAGGAAATTGATACTGAATTGATTTTGCATTTGCTTTCAGGAAGAGACAAGGATATTATTATTTCAAAATCTGATTTTGAAACCCGAGAAATGACTCATTTTCTATTAACGGACAATACTAAAATCAAAAAAAACGAATACAATATTCCCGAACCAGTAGACGGAATCGAAGTAGCATCTAAAAAAATAGAAGTTGTTTTTGTACCACTTTTAGCTTTTGATTTAAAAGGTCACCGAGTAGGTTACGGAAAAGGATTTTATGATAAATTTTTATCCGAATGCACTGCTGAGACGATTAAGATAGGTTTATCTTTTTTTGAAGCAGAGGAAATCATTAGTGATGTTTTTGAAAATGACATTCCTTTGAATTATTGCGTCACTCCTGAAAAAACCTACACCTTTAAATAATACTGTTCCTAAATTTCAAATATTTTCTTATTTGATCATAATGATATTCAGTACAAATCATTATTTTGTAAAAAGCTAGATTGTAAGATTTACTCTCGGAAAAAAAGCTTAGTTTTGCACGCTTTTTGGTTGCTTTTATTTCAAGTAAAAGCATTAAAAGGGAATCAGGTGTAAATCCTGAACAGTTCCCGCTGCTGTAAATTCGTACCTGATATAATCAGGAAATACTTTTTATAAGAACCACTGTCACAATTGATGGGAAGGTATAAAAAGTGGAATGAGTCAGAAGACCTGCCAAGAATCACAACAACAAAGCTTTCGGGAGTTATCGCTTTGGAGTAGTCTTTCTATTCCTATTTTTCATTCCTTACTGTTTTGTAATTAAGTTAATCACAATTATTAATTTTAAATACAATTCAAATGCAAAACAAATTTACACATTACTTTCTGGTACTTTTTAGCGCCCTACTTTTGCTGAGCTCCTGCTCTGACAATGATGACAACGGCACAGCTATCGCTTTTACCACTACCGAATATCAAGTTACTTATGAACTAACATTAGGAGATCCAGTTATTATTAATCCTGAAATCTCAAACCTAGACGAAACAGTAAAGTTTCAATGGCTTAAAGATGGAGTTGAGATTGCTACAACCCAAGAATTAAATTTTTTATCTGAAAGTGCAGAAGCATTTACGCTTCAATTTATAGCTATTTCTAATACTAACAGCATCGAGAGAAGTTACGAAGTAAAAATTTCTGATCCGTATGCTTTATATTTTAGAGCCAAAACAGAAACAAGTTCTCAGTTTATTTCTAAAGTTATGCAGTATTTACCTGCTCCTGGTCAATTTATCAATAGTGGTTTTGGAACACCAGAGGCTGCTGAAAAAATTGTTGGTTCTAAAACCAATACCCTATCTCTAGGAGCCTGGGGAGGTTATGTAGTTTTTACATTTGATCACACCATTGAAAATGCAGTTGATAGTAAGGATTTTGTGGTTTATGGTAATGCTTTTAAAGGAGGATCTGAACCAGGAATTGTTGAAGTTTCTTTTGATAGTAATGGCAACGGAATCGCAGACGACAAATGGTATGAACTAGCAGGAAGCAACTATACTAATGAGCGTACTATTAAAAATTATCAAGTTACTTATACTAACCCTGGAAGTTATAAAGATGTGCCTTGGACTGACAATAAAGGAAGCAATGATATAGTAGCAATTAATAGTTACCATACGCAAAATTACTATCCGTTATTTGCAACTAATTTAACCGAACTTATTTTTAAAGGAACAAGAGTTTTTCCTATTGTTAACGTTGATAGATATGTAAGTATCGACGCATTAGAATGGGGATATGCTGATAACTATGATGCAGAATACAGCAAATATGGCGGTAATGTAATGGACATTAATTGGGCAGTAGATGACAATGGAAATACTGTTAACCTAAAAGGAATCGACTTTGTAAAAGTATACACAGCCGCTCAATATAATGCTGGAGCGATAGGTGAGATCTCTACTGAGGTAAGAGGAGCCGCTGATTTATCGATGCTGAAATAAGCATTGTTCAAAATAGAAAAAAAGGGTAACGATAGTGCATCGTTACCCTTTTTCTATTTGAATTTATTCGAACCTTTGATAATTTCTACTTTATATTTTGTGCTTAGCCCTGATGGAAACGGCATCCTCTTGTGGCGGGGTTCGCCATAAGAGATATAGTGTACAGCAGGAAATAGCTCCTGATTAATTTACTACTTGTTGAAAGCTTTTTTATTGAAGAAAATCAGAATTCCTACACCCACGCATATTGCCATGTCAGCAACGTTAAAAATAGCATTGAAAAATGTAAAATCACGTCCGCCCCATATAGGCAACCAGCTTGGTAAAATACCATGCCAGATAGGGAAGTAAAACATATCTACTACTTTACCATGAAAATAGGTTCCGTATGGTTGATCTGTAAAAATAGTGGCTAATTGCTGGTGACTATCATCGAAAATAACGCCATAAAATACAGAATCTATGATATTACCAAACGCTCCTGCAAGGATTAATGCGATCGCGATGATCAAATGATTTGAACTGTGCTTATTATGAACTGAATCATACAACCAATAGGCGATACCACCTACAGCAACTAGTCTAAAAAGTGTTAGAAACAATTTACCATATGCCCCTGGAATTTCGGTTCCCCAAGCCATCCCTTCATTCTCAATGAATAAAATTTTAAACCAACTCAAAACTTCGACTTCTTCGCCTAAGATGAAATTTGTTTTGACGAATATTTTAGATATTTGATCAATAACTAATATTATAAATATGAGAAGGTAAGCTTTCTTTAATGACATTTTTTTTAATTTAAGTGGCGTAAAAGTAACTATTTTATCAAAAAAAACGCTCCTAAAGGAGCGTTAAATTGTATAGTTGGATGTTGATTATCGTTGTAAGTTTTTAGCTTCTATACTCATTGTTGCATGAGGAACAATTTTTAATCTATCTTTTCCTATCAGTTTACCTGTTACTTTACACAAACCGTATGTTTTGTTCTCAACACGGAATAATGCATTTTTTAAATCACGAATAAACTTTTCTTGACGAATCGCTAATTGCGAGTTTGCCTCTTTTGACATTGTTTCACTTCCCTCTTCGAATGCTTTAAATGTAGGTGATGTATCATCTGTACCGTTGTTTAAGTCATTCATGTAAGCACTTTTGATTAAATTTAAATCTGCTTGTGCTTTATCTATTTTTTTAAGAATTATATCCTTAAACTCTGCTAAGTCGGCGTCAGAGTATCGTGTTGCTTCATCTACCATGGTCGTTTTTTTATTTAGTGATTTTAATTTTGGTTGTTATTTCGTCAAATTCAATCTCAGCACCATCTTCTAATTTATCTGAAAATATCAGTTCTTCAGTTAACGTTTCTGACTTTATATATGCAGCATTAATTGCCACTGCTTCTTCAAGTACACTATTGTTTTGCAAGTACACTTTTATTTTATCTGTTACTTCAAAACCAGAATCTTTTCTGATGTTCTGAATTCTATTCACAAGCTCTCTTGCAATTCCTTCTTTTTTCAGTTCTGGAGAGATTACGATGTCCAGTGCCACGGTAATTCCGTTAGAATTTGCAACCAACCAACCCTCTATATCCTGAGAAGTTATCTCTACATCTTCTTGTGTTAAAGTTATGCTATTTCCAGCAATAACAACATCTATGGTTCCTTTGGCCTCAATCTCACTTATTTGCTCTGCTGTGAAATTTTGTATCTCTTTAGAAATCAGACCCATATCTTTACCAAATCGCGGTCCTAAAGCTTTAAAATTAGGCTTGATTTGCTTCACTAAAATACCCGAAGCATCGTCTAACAATAAGATTTCCTTAACGTTAACCTCCGCTTTTATCAGGTCAGATATGGCCTCAATTTCAGCTCTTTGATTGTTGTCAAGTACTGGTATCATTACCTTTTGCAACGGTTGGCGTACTTTTATCATCTCTTTCTTACGTAGTGATAAAACCAATGATGAAATGGTTTGCGCCTTTTGCATTTTGCTCTCTAACGATTTATTAACAAAGTTTTCAACGTGTTTTGGAAACTCCGCCAAATGTACACTATCAAATTTTTCAGACTGTGTTGCTTGCGTTAAGTCTCTGTAAAGTTTGTCCATAAAGAACGGTGCAATAGGTGCACTTAATTTACTTACAGTTAATAAACAACTGTATAATGTTTGGTATGCAGCAATTTTATCTTGTGCATATTCCCCTTTCCAAAAACGACGGCGACACAAACGTACGTACCAGTTACTTAGATTTTCTTGAACGAAATCAGAGATAGCACGTGCGGCTTTTGTAGGTTCGTAATCGGCATAAAAACCATCAACATCCTTCACTAAAGTATTCAACTCAGAGATGATCCACTGATCGATTTCTGGTCTTTCATTTACTGGAATCTCCGCTTCTTCATATTTGAACCCATCAATATTAGCATACAAACTAAAGAAAGAATAGGTGTTATAAAGTGTACCAAAGAATTTACGACGTACCTCAGCAATTCCTTCTAGGTCAAATTTCAAGTTATCCCAAGGATTTGCATTAGAAATCATGTACCAGCGTGTTGCATCTGGACCATACTCTGACAATGTTTTAAATGGATCTGCGGCGTTCCCTAAACGCTTAGACATTTTTTGTCCGTTTTTGTCAAGTACTAAACCATTCGAAACTACATTTTTATAGGCTACTTTATCAAAAACCAAAGTACCAACAGCGTGTAAAGTATAAAACCATCCACGTGTTTGATCCACTCCCTCAGCAATAAAGTTAGCCGGGAAATCTTTGTTTTGATCAATTTTTTCTTTGTTTTCGAAAGGATAATGCCATTGTGCATACGGCATCGAACCTGAATCAAACCAAACATCGATCAAATCAGCTTCACGCGTCATTGGTTTTCCTGACGGAGAAAGTAAGGTGATTTCGTCTACTACATTTTTGTGTAAATCGATTAAATCATAGTTGCTTTCTTCCATATTTCCAAGTTCGAAACCTTTAAAAGGATTTTCTTTTTGAAAACCAGCTGCGATTGATTTTTCTATTTCGTTGTATAGTTCTTCAACTGAACCAATCAAAATCTCTTCTTGTTTGTCTTCTGTTCTCCAGATAGGCAAAGGAATTCCCCAATATCTTGAACGTGATAAGTTCCAGTCGTTGGCATTTTTCAACCAGTTTCCAAAACGACCTTCTCCGGTTGCTTTTGGCTTCCAGTTGATGGTTTCGTTCAATTCAAACATTCTATCTCTAACTTCTGTGATTTTTATAAACCAAGAATCTAGCGGATAGTATAAAATAGGTTTGTCTGTTCTCCAGCAATGTGGATAACTGTGGACATATTTCTCTACTTTGAATGCTTTATTTTCTTCTTTTAATTGAATTGCAATCTCCACATCTACAGAGCGTTCTGGAGCTTGACCCTCGTCATAGTATTCATTTTTAACGTACTTACCAGAATAATCACCCAAACCTTGAATGAATTTCCCTTGTAAATCTACTAATGGTACCGGAGTACCATCGGCATCAAGAACTAACATTGGTGGAATTTCTGGAGTAGCTTCTTTGGCTACTTTTGCATCATCTGCACCAAATGTTGGAGATGTATGCACAATTCCTGTTCCGTCTTCGATAGTAACAAAATCACCGGAAATTACTCTAAAAGCATTTTCAGGATTTTGATATGGCAATACCAACGGCATTAATTGTTCGTATTTAATTCCGACTAAGTCAGCACCTTTTGCTTCAGCGATAATTTGGTATGGTATCTTTTTATCTCCTCCTTTATAATTCTCAAAATCAGCTGCATCTTCACTTGCAAAGAATCCTTTACCGAACTGTTTTCCAACTAAATTTTTAGCCAAAACAACATTCGTAGGCAAGAAAGTGTATTGATTGAATGTTTTTACAACAGCGTAATCAATTTTTGGACCAACAGTCAAAGCGGTGTTTGATGGTAAGGTCCAAGGAGTTGTTGTCCAAGCCAAGATTAAGATTTCGCCTAATCCTTGCCAAGCTGCCGGTAAAGTTTCACTGATTGCTTTAAATTGTGCCACCACAGTTGTATCCGTAACATCACGGTAGCTTCCTGGTTGGTTCACTTCGTGAGATGATAATCCTGTTCCTGCTTTTGGAGAATAAGGCTGGATTGTGTATCCTTTGTACATCAAATCTTTATTATAGATTTGTTTCAAAATCCACCAAACTGACTCCATATATTTGGGTTTGTAAGTCACATACGGATCTTCCATATCAACCCAATATCCCATTTTTTCAGTCAAATCATTCCATACATCCGTATAACGCATTACTGTTTTTTTACAGGCTTCATTATATTCTTCGATAGAAATCTTTGTACCAATATCTTCTTTTGTGATTCCGAGTTCTTTCTCAGTTCCTAATTCTACAGGCAAACCATGAGTATCCCAACCTGCTTTACGCTTCACTTGGTACCCTTTTTGAGTTTTGTATCTGCAAAAAATATCTTTAATAGCACGTGCCATTACATGGTGAATACCTGGCAAACCATTTGCAGAAGGTGGCCCTTCAAAAAATACGAATGGCTCATTACCCTCACGGGTAGTTACACTTTTTTCAAATATGTTTTCTTTCTTCCAGAAATCAAGTACTTCTGACGCCACTGTAGGTAAGTCAAGTCCTTTGTATTCAGTAAATTTTGTGCTCATTTTATCCTTTTCTTAAATCGAAGTGCGAAAGTAATAAAATTATGTCGAAAGTCGAAAGTCGAAGGTCGAAAGTTGCTTACAGAATTGATATTGTTTTGAAGAATCTAATAGAACGTATTGCTCCTATGCAACAATGAATTGCCGTAGCTTTTGTGATAAATATACGGTTACTATGGAGTGCTTTAATAAAAAGCCTTTTTGTTTTTATTAAAAAATGTTCTTTTATAATTAAACATCAATCCAAAGAGTTATTAGAAACAAATTCTAAAAATTGGTTTTTATATTGGTCGGAAACAGTAATGCGTTGCTTATTGATCAGAATTTGACTACGCTCGATGGTATCGATATTATTTAATGCAACGATAAAAGAACGGTGCACACGCATAAATTGATCACTTGAAAGTTCTTCTTCAAGTGTTTTCAAACTCATTAAAGTAAGAATGGGTTTTGTTTCGGCTTTCAGCCAAATTTTGACGTAATCTTTTAAACTTTCAAAATACAAAACGTCTATTAAGTTTATTTTGATTTGCTTGTATTCTGATTTTACGAAAAGAAAATCTTGTGTTTCTGGTGCTTTTCTCTCTTGGTTATTAACCAATTCAAACCATTCTTTGGCTTTAGTAGCTGCCATTAAAAACTCTGAATAATCGAATGGTTTTAGCAAATAATCTAAGGCTTCGGCTTTGAAACCTTCAATAGCATATTGATCAAAAGCAGTGGTGAAAATTATTCTTGTTGATTTAGGAAGTACTTTGGCTAATTGCAAACCGGTTAAATCAGGCATTTGAATGTCTAAAAAAATCAAATCGACTTTTTCTTCATCTAAATAGGATAACGCTTGAATACCGCTAGGACACTTTTTAACCAATTGTAAAAAGGGCGTCTTCAGGACATAGCTTTCCACTAAGTTCAATGCCATTGGTTCGTCATCTACAATCAAACATGATATTTTCTCCGCCATTTTTACGTAATTATTTTATGCTATTGCTCCATATTTAAAGTTTTCCAAACCAACCAGCTTATATTTCGATCTTTAAACAAACTGAAAAAATACCTTCTTCAACCTTTTCAATAAAAGAAAACTGATCTGGATACAGTAAAGAAAGTCGTTTTTCTACATTATCAAGTCCGATTCCCGAGCCACTTTTATCAACATCCGTCTTAGGGAAATTTTGATTTTCTGAATAAAACGTCAATTGCTTGTCTTCAATTTTCATTTCGAAAACTATAGCAGAAGCTTTATCCCCAGAAACTCCGTGTTTAAAGGCATTTTCGACTAAAGATATAAACAGTAACGGTGCAATTTGTATGTCGGTTTTTAAATCTGGAAAAGAATAGTGTACTATGGTATTGTCATTCAATCGCAATTTCATCAACTCAATATAATTGGTCATGAAAGTAATCTCGTTCTTTAAACTTACCTTTTCATTATTGGTTTCATACAATAAATAGCGCATTAATTTCCCTAGACTATGAATAGTTTGCTTGGCCATATCAGGAGAAATATCGACCAACGAGTAAATATTATTGAGCGAATTGAAGAAAAAATGTGGTTGCAACTGGTACTTTAAATGTTGCAATTCAGACTGTAATTTTATATTGGCCGCTTCCACTCGTTCCGCTTCTGTTTTCACCCATCTTTGAATGGTTTTTAATGCCAGTGAAAAAATAATGGGTACAGAAAAAGAAATAATATCTATGTACAAAAAGAAGTTTCTAGGGGGCTTGCCGCTATCCAGTGCTTTACTAGCAATAAAATCCGAAAAAAAATAATACCGAAACAACTTATTCAACCCCACAAAAAACAGAATTAATCCAATATTGATAATAATATAAACCCAAAGCTTTCTATGAAAAAGAAAGCGGTCAACCAAAACAAAATAATTAATATAGAAAAGCAATGCATAAAATGCTAGTGGTATCCATGAATGCAAGGCTAAATTACGAAGTTCCTGACTTTGCCCTGAAGACAACAGATACGGGAGGCTAAACAATAGTAGCCAAACCATTACATGAAAAAAAACGATGCCAGATTTACTCTTTATAAAATTCATTTATTCTATTTTTATTCGTAACGAAGCGCTGTTATAGGATCTAAACTCGATGCTTTTTTAGCAGGATACCATCCAAAGAATATTCCGGTTATGGCACAAACCACAAACGAAATTACAATCGAAGAACTCGTCACCGAAGTAGGCCAATGTAGCACTTTCTCTATAAATAAAGTCGTTCCTAGTCCCAAAGATACACCAATTATACCACCAGTAATACTGATTAACATGGCCTCAATAAGAAATTGCAACAAAATATCAGAGCCTTGACCACCTACTGCCATACGCAAACCAATCTCTCGTGTACGCTCTTTTACCGAAACATACATGATGTTCATAATCCCAATTCCACCCACTAATAATGAAATACTCGCAATAGCAACTAATAAAACCGTTAGCATCTCACTGGTAGAACTAAATGTTTTGATCATCTCTTCCATTGAAATAACATAAAAATCGTCTGCTTGATTTGTCGTTAAACTATGATTTTTTCTCAATAAAGTATTAATTTCAAGCACTGCATTTGGCGCATCTTCCTCACTTACTGACGAAACCACGATTGATTCTAAATGCGTGATTGCCAAAATTCTTTTTTGTACCGTTGTGTAAGGCGCAAGAATGACATCATCTTGGTCTTGACCACCAGTACTTTCCCCTTTACTTTCTAGAACTCCAATAATTTTAAGCGGAATACTATTAAAACGAATCATCTTCCCGATAGGACTTTCGCCGTCTTTAAATAAATTCTCAGCAACTGTTTGCCCAATAACCGCGACTTTCGCAGCCGAGCTCACTTCTTTTTCCGTAAAATTACTTCCTTCGGCTACATCCCATATTTTAATTTTTAAATAATCTGGCGCCACTCCATATATTGAAGTTGGCCAGTTATTCGCTCCGTAAATGGACTGACCTCCACTATTTACCATTGGCGAAAAAGAGGTTAGCAAGGTGGTTTCCTTCTTGATGGCTTCGTAGTCGTTTAAGGTCAAGGTTTCCATGGCGCTTCTTTCTAGACGTACGCCACCACGCACATCACTACCAGGTTTTATAGTAATCATATTAGAACCCATACTCGAAATTTGGGTTTTAATACTCTCTTTCGATCCTTCCCCAATGGCCAACATGGCTATTACAGAGGCTACCCCGATGATAATTCCCAGCATCGTAAGAAAGGTGCGCATCTTATTGAGCACAATCGCTTTCCAGGATATTTTTAATAAATTTTGCGTTCTCATATCAGTCTTCTTCTATTGGCAAAGCCAAAAGTGCTTCGGCTGCCGATTGAACATTGTTGTTAATGTAGTCTTGTATGATATGCCCGTCTTTGAGCACGATAGTTCTCCCTGTAAAGGTGGCGATATCCGGCTCGTGTGTTACAAACAGAATGGTTTTTCCTTGCTTGTTCAACTCTTGAAACAAAGCCATGATTTCGTATGAAGTTCTCGTATCTAAATTTCCTGTGGCTTCATCAGCAAGAATCACTACCGGCTCATTTACCAGAGATCTTGCAATCGCCACTCTTTGTTGTTGCCCACCTGAAAGCTGCGAAGGCGTATGATCAAGTCTTGAAGATAGATTGACTTGTTCCAATGCTTTTAAAGCCTTATCATGAATTTCTGCTGCGGTTAGCGTTTTTGTACTATATAGCAAGGGCAACTCTACATTTTCAATTGCGGTTGTTCTAGCTAACAAATTATAAGATTGAAAAATAAAACCAATTTTCTCGTTTCTAATTCGAGCCAACTCATTTTTAGTCAATTCTTTTATCGAAACACCGTCAATCTGATACAAACCAGAATTGGGTTGGTCTAAACATCCCAAAACATTCAAGAGCGTGCTTTTTCCAGAACCACTCGTTCCCATTATGGTTACAAACTCCCCTTCTTGAATGCTGAACGAAATTCCTTTTAAAGCATGAACCGTCTCTTCACCCATGGTAAAAGAGCGTTTCAAATCTTCTATTTTAATGATTGTTTTTGACATAATTCTTATTTTTTTCCTCGTGGCTTAGGCATGAACGGACTTTCATTATCTCCGGCTTCCGTTTTTGCTTCGGTTTTTGTCAAAGCTTTTAGATTATATACGACTTCTTCACCCGCTGACAATCCGCCAAGGATTTCAATATTTATACCGTCACTAGTACCCGTTTTAATAGCTTTGGATGCAATTCCCTTGCTTGTCATTACCCAAATCGTAGCTGTTTCTGATTTAGCAACCTCAGCAACCGGTGAAAATCCATTCGCTTTTTGGTAGTTGTTCAAAACTTTCATGTCTGGTTCAAAATTCACTCCTTTTGCTTCAAGCGTTAACACATTTTTTAATTCTAATGTATAAATAGTAATCGTTGCCGTTAATCCTGGTTTCAACTTCAAATCTGGATTTTCTGCCTTTATAACCACTGTGTAAGTCACAACATTTGAAGTTGTTGTAGGATTTAATCTCACCTGTGTAATTACTCCTGCAAACTCTTCGCCTTGATACGCATCTACTGTAAAAGAAACTCGTTGTCCTTGTTTTACCTGACCTATATCAGCTTCATCTACATTTGCTTCTACTTGCATTTCGCTTAAATCTTCCGCAATTGTAAATAATGTTGGCGTACTTAAAGAGGATGCTACTGTTTGCCCTTCTTCTACCGCTCGTGATAAAACCACACCGTCTATTGGCGAATAAATATTGGCATAACTCAGGTTGGTTTTGGCTTTCGCCAAATCTGATGCTCTTTGTGAAACAATACTTTTTGCGTTATTTAACTGATATAAGGCTTGATCAAAATCAGATTTGCTGATTACACTGCTGTCATATAATGTTTTTTGACGACTGTAAACAGTTTGCATATAGCGTTGCTCATTTGTGGCACCATCGTAGGCAGCTTGCGCTAGAACTACTGCCGAATTTAATGTGGTTTTATCTAGCTCGGCTAATAATTGTCCCTGCTTTACCACGCTATTGTAATCCACATAAATTTTTTGAACTACTCCCGAAACTTGTGTACCCACACTCACTTCAGTAATAGGTTGCAAAGTTCCCGTAGCAGTTACAGTTGTAATTACGTCCCCTGTTTTAGCCTTGATAGTTTCTGCTTTTATGGCTGCAATTTCTGAGCCCGAAAAAAAGGTAAACCCGAAATACGCAATTGCCAAAACTGAGATTGCAATGGATGCTTTTATAATGATATTTTTCTTCATGATTTTATAGTTTAATTTCGTTCCCTTGATAAAATTGTAATAATTGAAAGTATAGTATGTTCAAGTACTTAGCTTGAATGTAATTTTGCTGCGCATTGGTAAATATGTTCTGACTCACAATTAAATCTGTTGTACTCAAATCGTTTAACTCATATCTTTTTTGAGCCAATTTATACGATTCGCTCGCAGCATCAGATGCCATTTTTGAAGCTTCTAATTGCTCTACCGAAGCAGTTGCATTTTGCCAAGACGTTTCGATTTTTGAGTAGAGTTCTTTTCGAACCGTTTGTGACTCGATGTCGGCTTTTTCGATGTTAATCTTTGCCAATTGTACTTGTCCTTTGGTTTGATTTCGATTAAAAATAGGAATCGACAATGACAAGCCTACTCTTTGATTAAAATTCAAATTCATTTGATCTAAGAAATCGGTGTCTTGAATACTTGTATAGCCAGAACCCAAACTTCCTGACAATGAAAGCGTAGGTAAATAAGCTCCTTTAACAATATCTAGTCCTTTCTCTGAAACCGCTTTACTTAAAGTAGCTGCTTTAATTTCTGGTAAATTATTAATAGCTTGATTATAGACCTCCAATTTATTGGGAATTGCACTCAGCAGGCTATTTTGAGTTTCAAGATCAGCGATATCGAAACTATCCTCAGGCGTTAATTCTAATAATTGCTTCAAAATAATCAACTGTTGCGCGTAGTTGTTTTTTGCGCTTACTAAGGTGTATTTATTGGTTGCTGCTTGTGAGACCGCATCTGTGTAATCCTTCATAGCAATACTACCGGCATCCAATCGTGCTTTAGAACGTGCCACTTCTTTTTCGGATGAAGTCAAATTATTTTCAGCAATGCATATTCCTTCTTTGCTATACAATGCTTGTAAATACGATTCTGTAATACTTAACGCTACGTTATTTTTGGCCTCTTCAACATATAAAGAGTTTTGTTGTACCAATAATTGATTTTGCTTGATTTGATTGTTCAACTGATTTCCTTGAAACAAGGTTACAGAGGAAGTCAAAAAAGGACTTGTAGAATTAATTTGTTGGGATACATAACTGCTCGTAATAGGATCAATCGTATTACCACTAGAGAAATTTTGCGAAATATTCCCCATTAAATTGGGTAAACGCATGGACTTTGATTTCTCATAATTCACTTGTGCCGACTCTAGTGTTAGAGCGACTGATTTTACGGTAATGCTTTTTTCTTTTGCGAAAGCAATACATTCTTCTAATGTCCATAATTTCTCTCCTTTCACTTCTTGTGAATAAGAAAAAAGGGAGCAAAACAGAAACCCGATGACTATATATATTTTCATTTGATAGAATTTTTATCAAATTTCAATAGAATAGATCTCCTCACAAACCAGAATAGATGGAGAAGGTTTTTTTAAGGTTAGAAAGGGATATTTTATAGATGGGTAATTGGACTTAAACGAAAAATGCCTCTAGATAGCGTGTTGCTACTAGAGGCATTTTATTCTATATTTCTTGAGATGTACTACTTAAATCCACCCGCGTACACTTCTTTAATAAAAATTCTATTCGAAAAAACAGGGTTAACCTCTATTTTAGATCGGTCTTCTTGATAGAAAGTATCTCCGTAATAATCTTCAAATTCATATAAAATTTTATGTGGAATTTGACCATTGTTTAAATTAGAAATCCCTTTGTAATCTTGGTATACCTTACGTTCGTAAGAATTTCTTTGTCCCTCTTCAAATTCAGTCTTTTCAGAAGAAACAATATTGAATTTTTCTTTATCGATAAAATAATGGTATTCTGTTTTTGGGATTACTCTGTTTTTCGCATTGACTGTTTTTTCGGTATAACTCAAATGGTAACAAAGCCTACCGTCTGAAGTTTCGTCAGGTAACAACTCTAATTTATTCCAGAGATCAAATCTAAAAGAAGTCAGTAAATTGATTGGATCCAAATTGTTACTAATTTCCCAATAATCGCTATTGTTTAACTTCTTCCATTTATCACCTACCCCTTTATCTTGAAAGCTCCATGCTTCTGGTCCGTTTATCACTTCGTAATAATTGTTAGGCATTTTTTTACGAAGCAAATAATTAGTTGCTGTTGCCCACTTCTCTTCAGATTGAGGCACATTACTTTCGTCAAAATTCAAAGTAGACAATAAGTGAACTTTCTGGATATTTTTAATAGCTTGGCTTCCTCCTAAACTCGTTACGATTTTATCCAATAAATCTGGATTATTTTGAAAGGAAATGGAATCAAGAATGTTATTTCTTCGATCATTAATCAAGCCTAAAAATTTAGTTCTATTTACTTTTTCTTGTTCCCAATCAACTTCTTGCCTTTCAATCTTTTCAAAAAAAGCTATTCTAGCATCTTGCTTCTCTTCTTCGATTTTAAAACCTAATTTCTTCAATTCTACAAAACGATTCGTGTGTGATCTAACAGTATTAGCGACAAAATTAGCTTTGTTAGCGCGGTCAATAATATCAGTTCCCCTAGAGGTCTGCTTATCATTTTTTATCAAAACATCAGCGTAATAGAGTGCCTTCTCCCTATTTTCCAGCAACAAATAAATTTGCGCTAGATTATTGGCTGTAATAAAACGAATTTTTTCATTTTCATCAGACTGTGGATATTTGGTTAAAATCGATTCGAGATAAGCCAAATGTGGTAGAAGTGCCTTTGCATTGAATCCATTTTCGATTGTTACTTTTTCTATCTGTTGTGTCAATTCATTTTCAAAAGCCAGCATCTTTGGATATTCAGAATGCTCTTTTGAAGTAAGAAACTCAAATTTGTCTTTGCTTTCTGTTTTTCCATATCCCAATTTATAATTTAGCAAACTTTGAATACGGTACATTGATGCTTCCAGCACATTTTCAATACCAAAATTTTCATTAGCATCAGCATCTCTTATTTTTCTATCAGTCTCTTCAATAGCTTTCCCTAAAGTAGCCTTGCTATAAGTCCCAGCTAACTTGTCTGTTTCTGAATTATCAAAATCTTGTGAAAAGATAAGCTTATCAACACACTTAACTTGTACATTAATTTTCACTTCGTACTTAGATGTAACAAAGTATTTCCAAACTTTTGCCTCCTTATCATAGGTACTATCTGCTTGGGTTTTCTGATATTTAGGAACCGGAATCGTGACGTATATTTTTAATTTAGCATCTGGCTGTTTTATATAACCACTAATATCAAAAAACTTGTTTTTGAATTTTATTTCCTCTGCTCTCAATGCGTCATCAACTTGGTAAATAGTAGCCATGGTTAACACATTATCTAAACAGGGATACTGCGAGTATGCAACTGCAGGAACATAGAATTTTTTCTTTTTAAAATTTACTTTCTCTTGGGCTTGTACTATAGAAAATCCTAAGAAAAAGAAGAACAGTAGCGTTTTTTTCATAGTCAAAGAAAAGCCATCAAAAATAAATCTTGATGGCTTAAATATTTAAAGGTTACTTATTTTTTATTAAAAATTTGGATTGAATTATCTAACACATAAAATATGTTTTGAGTTGCTGGATCAATTTCATAGTTTGGTTTGTTGTTTTTAAATATGATTTTGTCCATCTCAACTCCATCAGCTTTTCTAACTTTAACTAAGACTTTTTCACCTGTTTCTTCTTTTGCAAAAATAAACGCGTAATCTCTATTTTGTTTCATCGCATTGAAACGCTTGTCAAACTTTGCAGCAAAAGCTGAAGCAACACTACCAGCGGATAATTGTAAATTTAATTTCGAATTCACCTTAGATGCTGCTCCGTTCATACCGTTACTTGTAATGTTACCATGCACATCTCTAAATACTAACGTTGTTTCTGGAGGCCCAAATGTATTGACGCTGCTTCCGCCTAGAGCATATTTTGCAAGCAAAGCACCACCTTTTGCAAAACGACGTCCTGTTTCTCCTGGTTGCTTGTATACATTGTGGTATTTTACTGTTCCATCAAGTGCAACGCCCATAATTTCTACAGGCCCTGATAATGCAACTCCCCAAGGAAAATTTTCAATACTGTTTAATTCTTTCTCATTTTTGATATTCACTTTTGCAAAAGGCTCTGGTTTGTCATCAATACTTGGATCAAATTTATAAAGCTCTTCATCATTATAAACTAAGAAAGAGTTTGAAGATTCATCATAAGTAGGTAGTACTGGTCTTTTATCATTAAACTTAATGTTACGTCTCCATAATTTAACTCCTGATTTGTAATCTACCATGTTCCCGTATGTACCAGTAAGATACATCACTTTGTCTCCCACTTTATCAAGATAATAAATAGGATCTTCCTTATCATCAGCAATTTCAATGAATTTTTTCCAAATCTTTTGACCTTCTTTGTCAATAAGCATCATTTCATTTTCAGCAACATATAAAAAGGGATCACATAAATTTTCTGGGGATTAAGCAAAAAGCTTTTCCA
>TARA_R110002033_G_scaffold53960_9_pt1 | contig 19968 bp, 23 predicted proteins | sample TARA_R110002033 | Tara Oceans TARA_R110002033 (sample SAMEA4397051) | marine metagenome | biome: Polar Biome; feature: [SRF] surface water layer (ENVO:00010504); material: water (ENVO:00002006), including particulate matter (ENVO:01000060) such as... | depth 5 m
ATGCGATGAGCCGGATCGGCGCCAAGACCCTCCTCTGCCTGCGCGAGCCCTCGCTTGGCCCCTGTTTCGGCATGAAGGGCGGCGCAGCAGGTGGCGGGCATGCGCAGGTCGTGCCGATGGAAGACATCAACCTCCATTTCACCGGCGACTTCCACGCCATCACCTCGGCGCACAATCTGCTGGCTGCGATGGTGGACAATCATATCCACTGGGGCGCCGCGAGCGGCCTTGAAGCCAGCCGCGTAAACTGGCGCCGTGTGCTCGACATGAATGACCGCAACCTGCGCAATGTGGTCACCGGCCTTGGCGGCCCGGCCAATGGCGCGACGATGGAGAGCGGTTTCGACATTACGGTTGCCTCCGAGATCATGGCGATCCTCTGCCTTGCGACCGATGCTGACGACCTTGAGCAGCGCCTCGACCGCATCATTGTCGGCTATCGCCGCGACCGCACGGCCGTCACCTGCGCCGACATCAAGGCAACCGGCGCGCTGATGGCGCTGCTGAAGGATGCGATGCTGCCAAACCTGGTTCAGACGCTGGAGAATAACCCCTGCCTCATCCATGGCGGCCCGTTCGCCAATATCGCGCATGGCTGCAATTCCGTGATCGCAACGCAGGCCGCGCTTAAGATGGCGGACTATGTGGTGACCGAAGCGGGTTTTGGCGCAGACCTTGGCGCCGAGAAATTCTTTGACATCAAGTGCCGTCAGGCAGGCCTGAAGCCGGATGCGGCTGTGCTTGTGGCGACAGTAAAAGCACTGAAAATGCATGGCGGACTGGCGAAGACCGAGCTGGCAAGCGTCAGCTATGAAGCCCTGAATGACGGGCTCAGCAATCTCGGGCGGCATATCGAGAACCTGCAGCAATACGGCCTGCCCGTGGTCGTGGCGATCAACCGATTCACCAGCGATACCGAAGGCGAGATCGATGCCGTGGAGGCCTATTGCGCCAAGGTCGGCGTGCCCGTGGCGCTGTGCACGCACTGGGCCGAAGGCGGCCGGGGCGCCGAAGCGCTGGCGCAGATCGTGACGGCAACGCTGGCCGAGAAACCGGCCAAATTCCAGACGCTCTATCCGGACGACATGCCCCTCTTCGACAAGATCGAGACCGTTGCCAGGCGCATCTACCGGGCCGATCATGTCGAGGCGCCGCGCGCCGTGCGCGACCAGCTCGCGCGCTGGGAGGCCGACGGGTTCGGCCACTTGCCGGTCTGCATCGCCAAGACGCAGTACAGCTTCTCGACCGACCCGTCGCGCGTCGGCGCGCCGGAAGGCCATACGGTGCGGCTGCGCGAAGTGCGGCTTTCGGCAGGAGCCGGCTTCATTGTCGCCATTTGCGGGGACATCATGACCATGCCGGGCCTGCCCCGCCACCCGGCCGCCGAGAGCATCCACCTGAACGATCAGGGGCTGATCGAGGGTCTTTTCTAGCGCTTTCTCCAAATGGGGCTCGCCCCGCAACTCTGAAGCCCTATTGTACAGGGGCCCCCGGCCCCCTAATCAATAGACATGGTCCTGACCCCCGAAAGCCAATCCCTGATGCAGCGCCTTGACCAGCGCTCGCGCGACATCTTCAAGGAGATTGTCGAGGGATACCTGTCGACTGGCGAACCGGTGGGCTCGCGCACGCTGTCAAAGGGCGGCATTGCGCTTTCGCCCGCCTCGATCCGCAATGTCATGGCCGACCTGACAGACCTTGGCCTACTCGATGCGCCGCATATTTCAGCCGGGCGCGCCCCGACGCACAGGGGCCTGCGCCTGTTCGTCGATGGTTTTCTCGAGATTGGCGAGCCCTCAGGCGCCGACAAGCGCGAGATCGAGGACCGGCTACGCAGTGCAGGCAGCGACCTTGAAGCCGTGCTGGGCGAGGCCTCGGGCATCCTCTCGGGCCTCACAGGCGGTGCAGGCCTCGTCGCCTCCCCCACCCGGGATACGCCCGTGCGCCATGTCGAATTCGTGCCGCTGGCCGGGCGCGATGCGCTCTGCGTGCTGGTGACAGAGGATGGCGACGTTGAAAACCGCCTCGTGCGCGTGCCCGAAGGCCTGCCCGCTACGACGCTGATCGAGGCTGGAAACTATCTCTCCACGCGCCTCAAGGGCCGTACGCTGGCCGAGGCAGCCGTGGATGTGCGCGAAGAAATCCGCTCGCACCGGGCCGCACTTGATGCCGCCGCCTCGTCGCTTGTCGAAGACGGTCTCGCCCAATGGAGCGGCGATTCTCCGGGCCGTGGGCGCTCGCTGATCATACGCGGGCGCGCCAACCTGCTGGAGGATGCCAAGGCCGCAGGCGACCTTGACCGTGTGCGCCAGCTGTTCAACGAGCTTGAACGCCAGCAGTCCCTGCTCGATATCCTCGATACGACACGCGAGGCCGATGGGGTTCGCCTGTTTATTGGCGCAGAGAACCAGCTTTTTCCGCTTTCGGGTTCAAGTGTCATCGTTGCCCCCTATATGGGAGGCGCAAAACATGTCATCGGCGCGCTGGGCGTCATCGGCCCCACAAGGCTGAACTATGCCCGCGTGATACCGATGGTGGATTATACCGCGAAGGTGATCGGCGAAATCCTCGCCGCCCGGCGCACGAAGGATGGGAAGTGATGAGCGACGAGACCAAGAACGGCGAAAGCGCCGACATCGATCCAAACGCCTCGAAGGCTGACCTCAAGGCGGCCGCCGATGCCATGCTGAAAAATGCACGGGCGCAGGCCGCTGAAACAATGGAAGCCGAAGCCGACGCAGAGATTTCGCCGGAACAGGAAGCCATGCGCCTGAAAATCGAGAAGGACGAACTGCGCGAACAGCTGCTGCGCACGCTCGCCGACCTCGACAATACGCGCAAGCGCGCCGAACGGCAGATTTCCGAAGCCCGTGTCTATGCCATCGAGCGCTTTGCCGGCGACCTGCTTAGCGTGTCGGACAATCTTGCCCGCGCCCTCGCTGCCCTGCCTGATGATGACCGCGCGAACCTTTCCGACGCCGGCAATAACCTGCTCAGCGGCATCGAGATGACGGCCAAGGAACTGGAAACCGCGCTCGGCCGCCATGGCGTCAAGCCAATCGACGCCGCCCCCGGCGCCGTGTTCGACCCGAACCTGCACCAGGCCGTCGCGCAGATCCCGTCAGACCAGCCCTCCGGCACGATCGCCTCGGTCTTCCAGCCCGGCTGGAAAATCGGCGAGCGGACACTGCGCGCCGCGATGGTGGCGGTGAGTGCGGGCGGCGCGAACTAGGACTAGTGGACTGATATAAGGAGCAAAAAAATGGAACTTCTGAGAAGTTTCTGCGTATGAGCCCTTCACCCTCTGGGTGATTTTTCTTGACGAATTTCATAGTCGTGCCCAATTTGGGCCTAACCACGACGTTACGTTAATTTGTCTGGTGTAATTTGGGGGCGATTATGTTTATGCAACTAGGTGATGACGTGATCCGCAAGCCAAAAAAATGCCTTACTTTTGAAGAGGTTAATGAGGTAAACAAGGTTTACAGAACCTTCGATGAGCGTCGAACACTTCTCTTGAAGCTCATGTATGGCGAAAAAGCAAAAGAAGAGCATCTCATTCCTACCCGTTGGCTAAATGAAGAAAGCCTCATCGCGGCTCAATCACTTGTAGATAGCCGAGTTGCCAAATATACACGCAATGTTGACAATGAATCAGGCGAGTTTATTCGAACTCGAAACTGGGTGCTTAGGCATCCTGGATCGATAGAGAAACTTGCGGCCCGCTGAGTTTAGGCACAAGAAAAATTTCAACTTGAAATTACCAAAAAGGCTGATAATCCACTATGTATGGATGAGGCTGAAGTAGCAGTTTTTCGATACTTGGCCTGGCGACCTGTTGGCAGCCCCCCCTTATTCAGCCCTCAATATGCTCATACAAGATCCATCAGAAGTGATGCGCATAAAGGAACTCCCGAGCATATAAACACTGGGGGCTGGGATACTGATATCCAGAACTGTTTTCTCAGGGCTAATTATCGAGCTCGATATGACGGGCTATATGTCATGGATATCTCGTTTGATTTGAGGATTAAATCCGACCTGTCACAATCGAATCAAGAGCTTCGGAATTTGTTTCTTGAACGTGCCTCTCATCAAATTTCGATGTCAATAAGCGAGGCCTTGGGGCACCCTCATTATTTTCACTCAAGCCCAATGACAAAGGATGTGCCACCCATACGATGGTGGTTTTTTGTGCTCCCATGCTGGTTTTTCGCATTGATACTCAGCACAAGCCTCTTCTTTTACAATGGAAACGCTCAGATATGGCAAGCAGTGCTAGGGACGACTCTTGTAAGTGTCCTTTTTGCGAGCGGAGCCACGCATTTGATGCGTAGGCTGATCGATGAAGCACATGCGCGACTAGATCCTGATCGGGCACTTAGGATATATCCACTACAGCTCTCACCGGACGTTTCGAAACGGCCGCTGGAAAAGCTGGAGCTGGAAAGTCAAACCTTTCTCGCCGAATTGAAATGCAGGAAACCAGAGCAAGCCGATATTGAGCGAATTGCGATAGGGCAAATGCGGCGCAATATCCTGAAAAACCACGAACATGTGAGCGAACTTATAGCGCAAGCTAAAAAATCGGACGCAGCAAAAATGGTCGGTGTTGTCCGCCTCTTCTGGTTTTCATTCTTTCTGGCTGTTTTTTACTCAATTACGTCCATGGGGTTCAATATTGCGCACACAGGATTCCCACTACAAGTGGTGCAATCGGGTATCGGTATATCTATACTGATGTTAATGGGGAGCGCGCTCGTTTTAATCTATATGATACTCTGCTGGGACCTTCCTAAAGTGAAGCTATTACGCGCCACCTCAGGATTTATATCCGCATCCGAACCATTGAGCGGTATAGTGATGCAAATCATAAATGATCCCAAAAGCGAAACGACGCGCATGCAGACATCACCCACTTTCAATCATGTGGTCAGGACAATAAACACGCAATTAGATGCTGAAGCGCAAAGCCTGCAAATCAAACAATTTTGGCTTGCTGCCGTAGGCACCGCTTTGGGGGCCCTTGTAGCCGCTATGGCAATTACTTTTACTGGTTCAAACGAAGGCTTGGAAAAGCTTCGTTGCGAAGTATCTGCCCCAGATAGCTCAGGCCAAATTATTCAGACCTGCACTACTGAATCCGCGAACCCATAAAAGGCCGTCTAACGCACCACTTTCCACGCAGTGACCGTCCCCGGCGTCCAGTTCGGGACGATGACCACGTCGCCAAATTCGGTGAGGTCGCTTTGCTGGATGCCTTCTTCGCTTGTGTCGAGCAGCTTGGTCACGGCGCCGTCTTCGCCGACATAGTGGATCTGTCCGCTCCAGGATGAGACGAGATAGCCGCCGCCCGGCACGATGCCGATGCCGTCGCCATTGATCATTCCGCTGGCGATCTCGGTGATCGCGCCCTCAGGCGTCACGCTCAGCAGCGAGCCCGTTGTCATGGTCGACACCAGCAGCCGGACGCCATCGCCAAGCACGCCATTGACGCCCGCAAGGCGCTCATCCTCCAGCCAGACCGAGGCCTCGCCATCGTGGATGCGATAGATGCGGGCCTGACGGGAATCGGAGACATAGATGTCGCCCTGCCATGCGGTAATGTCATTCAGGAAAACCGCACCTTCGACCGGGATCTTCTCGCCAAGCCCGCCCTTGTCCACGTCAAACATCATGACCGCGTCAATGTCGGCTGTGTAGACCTTGCCATCCGCGACCACGATCCCCTTGGGGCCGTTGAGCTTTGCGCCCCAATAGCGCTCGATCAGTTCGCCATCGGGCGAGATTTTCGAAATGAACCCGTCGCCATCCTTGGCGCCGCCTTCCCCCATGCCGACATTCGACACGAGGTAATTGCCATCCGGCGCGAGGGCGACGCTTTCGGGCGCAGCGAAATTCTCGGCGACCCATAGCTTTTCCAGCGCTGGCACGGCGGCGACCTCGGCGGTCGGCGTGGCGCAGGCCGCGAGAAGCGCGAAAGCGGGCAATGTCAGATAGCGCATCATGTGGAATGTCCCCCGGAGTTTGTGGCCTGCCATCTTGCGGGCAGTCGGCTCACTATGCCGGTGTCATGCCCTTGAGGCCAGCCCCGTCGGGTCTCAGGCCTTGATCTCGACATAGACCCCGCAGGAATCATCGCGTGCCTTCAGGCGCGGCATGTCGCGGTCCGGTTTGCTCTCGAATGCCCGCAGCGATGTGATCGCCGCGCCAAGGCCATCCTCGGCGACAAGCGCCATGAAAGTGTCCGGCGTATGCGTGGCATAGGGCGAGACAAGCCGGTAGAGGCCGTCGCTCATCAGGCAGATCCGGTCGCCCGCCTGCAGGGTGATCTCTTGCGTGTGCAGGTTCGCCGCCGCGCGCGGATCAAGGCCAAACGCTCTGCAGGCCTCATTCGATGCCCGCCGCGCCGCCTGCAAATAGGCCAGCTTCGCTTCAGGCGTGCCTCCCAGCAGCTTGCGCGCCACATCCGTCTCGTCATCCGCCTTGTCCGGCGAGCCGATCACAGTGACCACACCAGCCCTCTGGTGGAAGCCCATACAGTCACCCAGCCAGGCGAACGTGGCTGTGTCGCTCTCAAGGCGCATCCAGATGCCGGATGCGATGGGCAGCGCCTCGCCGGGCAGGCTGTCGAGCGGCAGCGCGTTTCCTTTGTCGCGCGCTGACGTACATCCGTCAGGACATGCTCGAAATAGGCCTCCACCGTCTCGCCTTCGTGCGGGGCGATGATCAGCCGGTCGCTCAGGGCCTGCGCGATCCACGCGGCGCCGCTTTCAGCCCGGTTGAACGGCCTGAGATCGGTCACATCGGTGGCCCCATCCAATACCCAGGCGGTGCCAGCGGACGCGTCGAAGCCCACCCGGTCGTCACCGGTCTTGCCCGGCGTGCCGGGATCGTTGACGGTGTCGAGAATGGTGAGCTGCATGGCGCTACGAGACCTGGCTGCGGCGGTCATTGCCCTGGCGGTCGACCATCCAGCCCGGATATTCAGGCGTGAGCGCCGATATCTCGTCCAGTTTCGCCAGTTCTTCGTCTGAGAATTTCACGTCGATACTCGCAAGGTTGTCGGTCAGCTGCTCGGCGGTACGTGCGCCGATGATGACACTGGTAACGTGTTTCTGGTGCAAGAGCCATGCGAGCGAGACCTGCGCCACGCTGACCCCGCGCGAATCCGCCATCGGGCGCATCACATCGATAATGTCAAAGCCCTTGTCCTTGTCGACGGGCGGAAAATCGAAAACGGTGCGGCGGGCATCGTTCGGGCCGCCGCCATCGCGGCTGAACTTGCCGGAGAGGAAGCCGCCGGCCAGCGGGCTCCATGGCAGGATGGCCAGATCCTGGTCCTTCGCCAGCGGCACGACTTCGCGCTCAAGCTCGCGCCCAGCGATGGAATAATACATCTGACAGCTCTCGAACCGGTGCAGGCCCTTCTCGCGGGCATAGGCAATTGCCTTCATGATCAGCCATGCAGGCATGTTGCAGAGGCCGACATAGCGCACCTTGTTGTGACGCACGAGCAGGTCCAGCGCCTCGACCGTCTCCTCGATAGGCGTCAGCGGATCGGTGCCGTGCACCTGGTAGAGGTCGATATAATCGAGGCCCAGCCGATCGAGGCTCGCATCCACGCTGTCCATGATATGTTTGCGCGACAGGCCGGAAATATTGCGCGCCTTGTTTTCGCGGCGCTCGGCCTCGGCCTTTTCGGCGTCCGAGGCGTCTTCCGGCACAACCATGGAGACCCGGCCGAACACTTTCGTGGCGACGACGATTTCATCGCGCGGCAGGTTGTTGTTGCGGATCGCCTGGCCAAGCATGCGTTCAGAGACGCCAGCGGAATAGACATTCGCCGTGTCGAAGAAATTCACGCCCGCATCAAAGGCGGTGCGCACCAGCGCGTCGGCCTCATCCTGCTGCTGCTTGCCGATGAACTTCCAGATCCCTCCCTCGCCGCCAAATGTCATCGTGCCGAGGCAAATGCGCGAGACGACAAGTCCCGTACGTCCGAGTTTCGAATAGATCATGGCGACGTCTTTCCTGCTGATTTTACATGCAGGACATGGGTTCACCGGGGCACTGAGGCAACCATATGGGCCCCGAGACTTTGCCCGGCGCGCGTGTCAAATCGGTAATCCCCGCCCCCGCCGCCTGCCCGGGGGTGTTGATACAGGTTAAACCGCGTGTAAAAGCGCCGCATTACCCCTTGAGCGGGGATCGTGGCTCACCATATCGCACCTGAACAGGCGAACGGCTTTAAACTCCGCTCTCGCCACCTCATATGAACCCTTGAGAGCCACTGGCTTCCGGGGCTGCTGAGCAGACCGAACCCAAACACGGCCCGTGGCGGCTAACTGAAGAGAGACCTGAACTATGAGCAAGATTATTGGTATTGACCTTGGGACCACGAACTCCTGCGTCGCCGTCATGGAAGGTGGCACCGCGAAAGTCATCGAAAACGCTGAAGGCGCACGCACCACGCCCTCCGTTGTCGCCTTTACGGAAAGCGGCGAACGCCTGATCGGCCAGCCTGCAAAACGCCAGGCCGTCACCAACCCCGACTTCACCTATTACGCCATCAAGCGCCTGATCGGCCGCACCTATAACGACCCGACCGCCCAGAAGGACAAGGCCATGTCCCCCTTCGGCATCGTCGAGGGCAAGGCAGGTGACGCATGGGTCAAAGGCCGCGACACAGACTATTCCCCTCAGGAAATCTCCGCCTTCATTCTCACCAAGATGAAGGAAACGGCTGAGGATTATCTCGGCTCGACCGTCACGCAGGCCGTGATCACCGTTCCGGCCTACTTCAACGACGCCCAGCGCCAGGCCACGAAAGACGCGGGCAAGATTGCCGGCCTCGAAGTGCTGCGCATCATCAACGAGCCAACCGCTGCTGCGCTCGCCTACGGCCTCGACAAGGGCGAGAACAAGACCATCGCCGTCTATGACCTTGGTGGTGGTACATTCGACGTCTCGCTGCTCGAAATCGGTGATGGCGTGTTCGAAGTGCTGTCGACCAATGGCGACACGTTCCTCGGTGGTGAAGACTTCGACCTTCGCATCGTCGACTTCCTCGCAACCGAGTTCAAGAAAGAACAGGGTATCGACCTTAAGGCCGACAAGCTGGCCCTCCAGCGCCTCAAGGAAGAAGCCGAGAAGGCCAAGAAGGAACTTTCGTCTGCCAGCCAGTACGAAGTGAACCTGCCCTTCATCACGGCCGACGCCACAGGCCCGAAACACCTCAACATCAAGCTGACACGCGCCAAGCTCGAAAGCCTTGTCGAAGACCTCGTCAAGCGCACCATCGACCCGTGCCAGAAAGCCCTGAAAGACGCTGGCAAGACGGCAGCCGACATTGACGAAGTCGTTCTCGTCGGCGGCATGACGCGTATGCCTGCCGTGCAGGAAGCGGTGAAGAAATTCTTCAACCGCGAGCCACACAAGGGCGTGAACCCGGATGAAGTCGTGGCGCTCGGCGCTGCGATCCAAGGCGGCGTGCTGCAAGGCGACGTGAAAGACGTGGTCCTGCTCGACGTGACCCCGCTTTCGCTCGGCATCGAAACGCTGGGCGGCGTGTTCACCCGCCTGATCGACCGCAACACGACGATCCCGACCAAGAAAAGCCAGGTCTTCTCGACCGCTGACGACAACCAGGGCGCTGTGACCATCAAGGTTGCCCAGGGCGAGCGCGAAATGGCCGCTGACAACAAGCAGCTTGGCCAGTTCAACCTCGAAGGCATACCGCCTGCCCCGCGCGGCCTGCCGCAGATCGAAGTCACGTTCGACATCGACGCCAACGGTATCGTGTCCGTGTCCGCCAAGGACAAGGCCACCGGCAAGGAACAGCAGATCACCATCCAGGCGGATGGCGGCCTGACGGACGAGGACATCAAGAAAATGATGGCCGACGCCGAAGCCAATGCCGGGGCTGATAAAGCCCGCCGCGAATTGGTCGAAGCCAAGAACAATTCCGAAGCGCTGATCCACCAGACTGAAAAGCAGGTGGTCGAGCATGCGGACAAGGTTTCGGCTGAAGTCAAAGCCGAAATCGAGAAAGCAATTGAAGAGCTGAAAGCCTCCCGTGAGGGCGACAATGTCGGCGACATCCAGGCCAAACATCAGGCCCTGATGACCGCTGCCATGAAGCTCGGCGAAGCGATCTATGCCAACCAGCAGGAAGCGGAAGCCACTGCGGATGCTGCGGCTGACTCGGCCGCTGACAGCGACGACGTGGTCGACGCAGACTTCGAAGAAGTCGACGGCAAGAACAGCTAAACCTGATTGTTCCTCTCAGAATGAAGAAACCCGCCGGAGCGATCCGGCGGGTTTTTCTTATCCGATGTGGTCCGGAACGAGTTTGACCGGCAGGTCGTCGCGTATGAATTTCACCCCAACGACCAGCGCCTTTTGCCACACGAGCTGGCAATGCGTACGGGACGACCGCCCCGTGTTCGGGTTCAGGACGATCAGATCGAAATACTCGGGCAGCAGGTAGACATCGGACATGACCAAACGGGCGCCGGTTTGCGACATGTCACGGATCAGCACTTCGAACGTGCTGGTAAGCGCATTGATCGCAATACGCCCGGCTTTTAGCGTCCTTTGACGCGGCGCCCGGCGTTCAACGCGATGTTCGGAAGAATGCGTGTGTATCATACACTGCATACGACATTAAATAGCAGCTGGATCAGTCAGGGCGCTCGCCAAAGTAGGAAAAATCTCAGTCTGTAAAACGAACGCCGATTACAGTCCCCTTCTGCCATGCGGTCAGGCAGGCATGTCTATCGGACTTGCCGGTATTTGGATTAAGGACAAGCAGGTCAAACTGCGCCGGTGCAGCCCAAACCGCCTTGAGCACAAGGCGCGCGCCACTTTCCGACATGTCACGGATCATGCAATCGAACGTGCTGGCATGGCCATTCACCTCGATACGCCCTGCTTTCAGCGTGCGATGGCGGTCCGCAGTGCGCTTGTTTTCATTTTTATCTGGCGGAGGTGATAAAGAATGGATCATAGGTGGACTATGCGGGCCTCACCTTTGCGTTCCAAAGGTTCAGCAGTTCCCCTATGCTTGGCCAGCCTGCGCGGCTGCAATCCAATCCCCGATAAGGTCCGGCAACAGGGGCCCGGCATGCGCCAGATCGTCAGCATTGCGGAAGGTGGCAATGGCGCGGATGTCCGACGCCCAGTCCAGAAGGCCTGTCGTATCCTCCATGAACGGCGGCGCGCCGACAGTCTCCTTGCGGCGCGTGCCGCAATGGAAGATCAACCGCACGCTTTTCTTGTCTGCAAAATTGAAGGTCAGGAGATGGTCAGCGCCGAGCGCATAGCTCGGCGCGTTCCATTTGAGGGATTCCACGAGGCCGGGCGCTGAGGCCCTGACGATATCGCGCAAAGCCTGCGCCTCCGCCTTCCGTGGATGGTCCAATGCTTCCATGAACCCGTCAGGCGTCTGCGCAGGGGATTTGGCCATTTACATGGTCACCACGACCTTGCCCATCGCCTTGCGGTCCATCAGCTCACGGATCGCGTCAGCTGATTTTTCGAGCGGATAGGTGTTCGACACATGCGGACGGATCTTGCCGTCGGCATAGAGCTTGAACATCTCGGCGCAGTTCTGGGCATGGGCCTTCGGATCGCGCGCGACCGCCGCGCCCCAGAACACGCCGCGAATGTCGCAGCTTTTCAGGAGGGTCAGGTTCAGCGGGATTTTCGGGATGCCGGCCGGGAAGCCGATCACGAGATAGCGCCCTTCCCAGTTCATCGCGCGCACGCTTGGCTCGGCATAGTCGCCGCCAACCGCATCATAGATGATGTCCACGCCGCCGCCGCCCGCTGCCTTGATATCGTCGGAAAGCTGTTTCTGCTGCGCGCGGTCAAGATCGCCCGTTGGATAGACAATGCCCTTGTCGGCGCCCTTGGAGAGGCAGAAATCCACCTTTTCCTGCGTCGAGCAGGCCGCAATCACGGTGAGGCCCATGGCCTTGCCAAGCTCCACCGCTGCAATGCCGACGCCGCCAGCGGCGCCCAGCACGAGCAGGCTTTCGCCCGCTTTCGGGTCAGCGCGGTCCTTCAGGGCATAATAGCTGGTGCCATAGGTCATCAGGAAAGCAGCGGCTTCCTCGAACGGCATGCCGTCCGGAATGGCCATCGTGCCGTGCGCCGAGGCGACGACATATTCCGCCATGCCGCCATTTCCGCATGATGCCAGAACGCGGTCACCCGCTTTCACATGGGTCACGCCTTCGCCGACCGCCTTGACCACGCCAGCAATCTCGCCGCCGGGGCTGAACGGGCGCGGAGGTTTGAACTGGTACATGTCCTGAATGATCAGAACATCGGGGAAGTTCACGCCGCAGGCTTTCACCTCGATCAGGACCTGGTTCTTGCCGGCTTCCGGCATTGCCACATCCTCGATGACGAGTTTTTCGGGGCCACCCACTTCTTTCGACAGTACAGCCTTCATGTTCTGGCTTCCTTACCTTGTTGTTTCTGTTGCCAGACGGTAGCGGTGTGGCTGGCATAATCCAAGTGTGACGTAAGGGAGATGTCCGACATGACGACCAAATGGGCGCTCGTCCTGCATGGCGGTGCCGGGCCGATTTTCGGCCAGGATTACTCTGCGCAGGAAAAACACCTTGCCTCCCTGCTGAAGGATGGCGGCAAGCGTCTCGGCGATGGCGAGGCCGCTGTGGACGTGGTTGAGGCCATGGTCGCTGCGATGGAGGCCTCCGGCCTCTATCTTGCCGGCAAGGGCGCCGCGCCGAACCTGAACGGTGACTACGAACTCGACGCCGCCATCATGGACGGTCGCACCCGCAATGCCGGCGCTGTCGGCGCGCTGCAGGGCGTGCGCAGCCCCATTGCCGCCGCCCGCATGGTCATGGACCGCACGCCAAACGTGCTCATCGTGGGCGAAAGCGCCCGCCGCCTCGCCGATGCGGCCGGCCTCGCCACAGTGAAAGACCCCGACGCCTATTACGAGCCCGTGGATGAACGCACCCGCCAGGTCGGCGCGCCTGAGATCGGCACGGTCGGCGCCGTCGCGCTGGACTCCTATGGCGACATGGCCGCCGCCACATCCACCGCGGGCGTGATGAACAAGACACCCGGCCGCCTTGGCGACACGCCGGTGATCGGCGCAGGTACATGGGCTGATGAACGCTGCGCGATTTCCTGTACGGGCCTCGGCGAATATTTCATCCGCGCCAATGCCGCCGCCGATGTGTCAGCCCGCATCCGCTATGGCGGCGACACGCTTGTGCCTGCTGTTCAGGGCGCGCTGGACGATGTGAAACGTCTCGGCGGTGAAGGCGGCATGATTGCCGTTTCGGCCGATGGCGAGATGGCGGCCTTCTTCAATTCCGGCGGCATGAAGCGCGCCATGGCCGATTCCAATGGCCGGTTCGAGGTCGCGACTTTCCTGTGATGATTGTTTTCTGGATATTGCTGGGAATGGCCATTTTCGCCTTTGCCCTTGCCGCACAGATGCGGATGATCATCTCGGTCGCGCTGCGCCGCGCACTCGCCGACAAATTTGGCGGCCTGCCGACGGACGCGGCCTACCGGCTTGCCGTGGTTGAGGCGGCCAGCCCCGCCCAGGCCAGCGAGCCGGCCATTCACCTTGCCAAGACCTATCCCAATCCCCTCTCGCACCTGCGCCTTGCCAGGCGCGCATCCCTCATTGCCCCCGTCCTGATCCTGCTGATCCTGATCATCGGACGGTTTGCCCTCGGAGTGATCTGACATGCGCGGCTATTTCTCGATCGGTTCGGAACGCATCTCAAAGCCGATGAATCTCGGCGCCCTGATGCGCACGGCCAATGCATTCGGCGCCAGCTACGTGTTCTCGATTGATGCCGAACATCGCCTGCGCGACGCCTATCAGGCCGACACGTCGAAATCGGCAGGCCAGATACCCTATTATCAATGGGATTCCGTCGAGGAGATGCAGATGCCCCGGGGATGCCAGCTCGTCGGCATTGAGCTGACCGACGATGCCGTCATGCTGCCGACCTTCCGCCATCCACCGCAGGCCGCCTACATTCTCGGCCCCGAGAAGGGCAACCTGTCGGACGACATCCTCGCCCGCTGCGCCCATGTCGTGAAAATTCCGACCAAGTTCTGCATCAATGTCAGCCTGGCTGGCGCGCTCGTCATGTATGACCGCCATCTCTCAATGGGCGGCTATGCACCTCGGCCCATCATGCCGGGCGGCCTGGGCGGCGACGGCAAACCCGCCGATCACGGTCGCGGCTGATCAGCGCCCCATCAGGCGCTGCACAATCCCCATGGCACCGGTCAGTCGCAGGCCGCCATGGATGATGAGCGCATAGCAAACCTCGCCCTCGTCACCGACAGGCAGGTGCGTGTCCTCAGGCCCCTTCACCGCGAGGTCACCAGGGCCATAGCTGCCCGTGGCATCGCTGTAGCCGCCTGCCAGAACCAGCGTGAATTCCTGGGCGCCATGCGTATGCCGGGGCACAGTCGCGCCGGGCTGGATCCGGTAGAGTTCCACCCGCGCATCGCTGCCAATGTTGAGGTTCAACCGGCTGATACCCCGCGATGGGCGTTTCCATCCGCCCCGCCTGTAAGCGTCGCGGGCGAGCTTCACCACCGGCTCGGGCAGGCGCTCAATCTCATTGATCTCCGGCATGTCGACAGAGGCGGGCTGAGGAGCTTTCGCCGCGCCGGCATCAATGGCGGCAAATACCCGGTCCAGCGCCCCTTCACTCATCGGCGCAGCCTCTTCGGCTTCCAGCAGAATGCCGGCCGCCGCTTCGCTGACCGCCACAGACTGGCGCACGTCATCGCGCAGCGCGCCTTGCGTCTCGACCAGCAGCGCATAGCCCGGGTCGAGCGTACCGGCTGCATAGGCTGCATAAAGCTCGCTATATTGAAAGGCAGGATCAGTCATCAGGCAGCTCCACACACTGTGAGAGACAAACTAGTTCGGCGCATCGAGACCTCCACGCATTTTGGCAAAGGCAAGGCGTATACGGCTTTTGACTGTCCCCAATGGAATACCATAGAGTTCCGCAATCTCGGAATGTGAGAGGCCATCATAAAAGGCCGCCTGCAGCAATACCAGCTGTTCTTCGGGCAGGTTTGCCATCTCTGCGCGCACTTTTTCTTCTGTCTGGCCACGGGCCACAGCCACATCCGGCAGCTCGGTGGCGGCCGGTTGCAGCATCGGCTCGTCCGGCTCCAGCTCAGGGCGCGACGTGCGGCGCTGGGCGTCGATGCGGCGATTTCGCGCCACACGGAAAATCCATGTCGAAACGGAGGCCTGCCGCGCATCATACATCTCGGCCTTGCGCCAGACAGTGATCATCACATCCTGCACCAGTTCCTCGGCCTCGGACTCATTGGCGCCGAGACGCTGCATGTAGTTTTTCAGGCGAGGCGCAAAAAACTCGAAAAGCTCGGCAAAAGCCTCGCGCGACTGTTCGCACGCGATACGATTCATGCATGAAGCATGGCGTTCGCGCAGCGCCAGGTCAGCCGTGCGGACCAGTGTGGCTTTCAAATTCGCTCCCCTTGATAGGTTGTTGATACAGTATCGACTGTGCGCTTCCGGCGTGCAACCACAGGCGACGGTTTTCGCGCTCTGCGGCACGTGTGCAAGCCTGTCGTAGTTTGGCCTTAACTCTGTTGCCATAAGACTGAACCTCCAACATATCACGGGGATAATGTATCGAGTATGCAATATTTTATGACACATTACAACCGAATCGCGAGTCTTGGGCTTTTGCTCGCCTTTTTGGCGCCTTGCGCCATGGCCCAGCCCACAGCCATAGGCCGGTATAATGACTGGTCGGTTTTCACCGACACAAATGGTGGAGAAACAGTGTGTTACGCCGCCACGCCCGCGACAGACAAGGCCCCTGCCTCAGCCGATCACGGTGAGGTCTGGTACTATGTCACCAACTGGAAATCCGGCCGTGCGCGCAACCAGCCAAGCCTCAAAGTGGGCTTCAAATTGCGCGAAAGTTCCGGTGGAAAGGCCAGCGTCGGCCGCTCATCATGGTCGCTTTTCTCTGTCGGACAGGAAGCTTTCGCCAGCGACTCCGATGACAAGCGCATCGTTGACGCGCTCAAGAAGGGCTCCGAATTGCGCGTCGAAGCCGTGTCAGAGCGCAATACGCAGGTTGCTTATCACTTCTCGCTGAAGGGTTCGGCTGCCGCCATCGACAAGGCCGCCGCCATCTGCCGCTGATCAGGCCTCCGGAAGGGCGAACTGGTCCGCATTGAGGCCCTTTGCCGTGCTGTAGGGCGCGAGGATGGCTGGCAGGTCTGCCGCAAAATCACCGCTTGTCTGCAATGGCCCGGCCAGGCGCACCGTGCGCGTGCCATAATCCAGCACCGACATCAGCAGCGGAACACCGGCCGAATGGGCGATGTGATAATAGCCGCTCTTCCATTGGGTCGCCCGCCGGCGCGTGCCTTCCGGCGCCACAGCCAGGAACAGGCTGTCGGCAGCGGCAAAGGCCGCCCGCATCTGGCCGACAATGTCGGTCGACTGGCCCCGCTCGATGGGAATGCAGCCCGTCCGCTTCACCAGCCAGCCAAAAGGCCCCGTCGTCAGCGATTTCTTGCCCATATAGCTGAGCTTCACGCGGTACCAGCCCGCCACAGCCAGCATGTTGATCCCGTCCCAATTGGACGTGTGCGGCGCCGCCAGGATCACCATTTTCGGATCCACAGGCCAGTCATCCAGCAATCGCCAGCCCGCAAGACGCAGGTAGAGCCCGCACAGGTGGTGGACGATTTCGGAGCCAAAGCCGCGATAGGCCGAGGGCCGTCCCAGCCGTCGGCCGGGTTCTGGAGGGGGAGCGGGCGCCGGCATCGCGCCACGTTTCATGTTTCGCCCTGCCTTGGCCAGCACGAATCGTGACCCGCGGCCAAAAAAGAAAACGCCCGCCAGCGCAAAGCTGACGGGCGTTCTGTGACTCTGGCCTATTCAGGCCGCCAATCAGCTTTCGGTGATCGGCGTCAGGATGATCTCGACGCGGCGGTTGGCGGCGCGGCCGGCTTCCGTCGAATTGTCGGCAATCGGCTGGGTCTCACCCATGCCATAGGCCTGAAGGCGAACCGGGGTCACGCCCTTGTTGATCAGGTAGGATTTGACCGAATTGGCGCGGCGCTCGGACAGGGCCTGGTTATAGGCATCGTCACCATCAGAGCTGGCATGGCCAACAATGTCGACAGCGGTCGACGGATAGTTAACGATCGTGTTCGAGACATCGTTCAGCGACTGGTAGAAGCCCGGCAGGATTTCTGCGCTGTTCACGTTGAACGTCACGTTCGATGGCATGGTCAGGGCAATCTGGTCGCCATTACGGGCCACTTCGATACCGGTACCGGCCGTTGCGGCGCGCAGTTCGCGCTCCTGCTTGTCCATGTACGCGCCAGCTGCACCGCCAGCGATCGCGCCGACAACAGCGCCGATGGCTGCGTTACGGCCGTCATCACCGCCTGCCAGCGTGCCGAGGCCTGCGCCTGCAATGGCGCCAGCGCCGGAACCGATCAGCACGCGATTGCTTGGACCGGTTTCACAGGCTGTAGGGATAAGGGCGAGCGCGACTGCGCCAAGAATGAGATGTCTCATGGAGATCCTCCAAATTGCGGGCAGGGTTTTTTAACTCAGCCCCGTTGATAAGCGTTCTATACGCGTGAACCGGGCTTTCGGTTGCGCGTGTGGCAAATTAAAGGCTACCACATTAACTTCCGTCCATAATGCCCTGCCGCCGACGGTTTCTGCGCCGGTCGGCCCATGCTATAGCGCGATTTCATGACAATCACACTCGATCTCTCTCGCAAGCCCGACCAGCCTCAGGGCCAACGTTCCCTGGCCGGAATGCCCCTGCCTGCGCTGAAGGCAGAGCTTGAGGCCATGGGGCTCGACCCCAAGAAGGCCTCCATGCGCGCCAAGCAGATTTCGCGCTGGAGCCAGTATTTCGGCGCCACCAGTTTCGAGGGCATGACCGATATCGGCAAGGAGCTGCGCGCAGAGCTCGCCGCGCGCTTCACGCTCGACCGGCCGGAGATCGCCGATCATCAGGTTTCCAGGGATGGCACTCAGAAATGGCTGTCGCGCTTCCAGCCCGGCGTTGAGGGCGAAAGCGTCTACATTCCCAGCGTCGGTATGGATGGCGGGGCGCTCTGCGTCTCCTCCCAGGTTGGCTGCACACTGAACTGCACCTTCTGCCATACCGGCACGCAGGCCCTTGTGCGCAATCTCACCGCGCAGGAAATTACCGCGCAGGTCATGATCGCCCGCGACGCGCTCAATGAATGGCCCTCCTCCATCGAGGCGCGCAACCTCACCAATATCGTCTTCATGGGCATGGGCGAGCCGCTCTATAATCTCGATAATGTCGCCGCCGCCATCGACACGATCTCCGACGGCGACGGCATTTCCATCGGCCGCCGCCGCATCACAGTCTCCACCGCTGGCGTCGCGCCGAAAATCCCGGAACTCGGCGAACGCACAAACGCCATGCTCGCCATCTCGCTGCACGCCACCAATGACGACCTGCGCAACGAGCTGGTGCCGATCAACCGCAAGTACGACCTGCAAATGCTGTTCGAAGCGATCCGCGCCTATCCGGGCAGCGGCAACTCGCGCCGCGTCACGTTCGAATATGTCATGCTCAAAGGCATAAATGACACGCAGGCCGAGGCGCGCGAGCTTGTCCGCCTGCTGAAGGGCGTGCCCGCCAAGATCAACCTGATCCCGTTCAACCCCTGGCCGGGCAGCCCCTATGAATGCTCCGACTGGGAAACCATCGAGGCCTTCGCCGAGATCGTGAACCGCGCCGGCTACGCCTCGCCCATCCGCACTCCGCGCGGCCGCGACATCGACGCCGCCTGCGGCCAGCTCCGCTCCGAAAGCGTCAAGAAATCCGCCGCCGAAAAACGCCGCGAAGCGCTGGAAGCGGCTGCTGGTCAAGCCTCCTGAAAGGTGAACTTGTGCGCGGGACCTTTAGAAACGATCACTACGGTCGAAGCGTAGTCCGCGTATCTCGCCAGAATGACTCGCAACTAAAGCCACTCGGCGATTTGGCTTTAACCCAGCTCAACGCACAGGTAGGCGAGCGCGTAGTCGACATAGGTTGCGGTGCAGGTCAGACCTGCGTGCAGATTGCCCGGGCAGTCGGCCCAACTGGCTCAGTCCTGGGAATCGATTTGTCACCGGTTTTGGTCGATTTCGCGCAGACCCGTACTCGCAACGCGCGACAAGTCGAAATTGTGAAGGGCGACGCAGGCAGCTTTGATTTTCGGCCTCAGACGTATGATGCACTTTACTCTCGGCTCGGCGTGATGGCCTTTGCGGACCCGGCACTAACTTTCTCCAATATGGCGCATGCCCTGAAGGCAGATGGCCGATTAGCCTTCGTGTGTTGGCGAAGCTTCAAGGAGAATGAATTGGATCACCTGCCATTTTATGCGGCAGCCGAATACCTTCCGACTGAAGACGTGCAGCGCGCTGTAAAAGCCGCCCCCTTCTCATTTTCAGATGTCGACTATGTTCGGGCCATTCTCCTTGAGGCGGGTTTTGATAAAACGGAATTCACAAGCCACGACGTTAGTGTCAGTGCTGGAGACATTGATAGCACGCTGGAACTGTGCCTCAGCACAGGCGCGCTAGGCAGTCTTATGCGAGTAAAACCCGAGTTGCGAAAAGACGTCGAAGGCCCTGTCCGAAACGCATTGGCCGCAAGAGAAGATCCGCGTGGACTATTCATGACCGCCGCTGTCTGGATAGTCGCGGCAAAGCTTGCATGAGATTACTCAGAAAAATGTAGACGCGTGTTGGACCCGGCCTATCGCTCCAGACAAGACCATCTTCAAGATCGAATGCGTGACGCTTTTTTGGCAAAACGCTGGAAGCGACCGCAGGCCAAGCTGACTCATCACACCGTCGCGCGCCGGCGCCCGAACCAGCCGTATGCGACCCCGCCCGCG
>TARA_R110002033_G_scaffold41_8_pt1 | contig 19902 bp, 16 predicted proteins | sample TARA_R110002033 | Tara Oceans TARA_R110002033 (sample SAMEA4397051) | marine metagenome | biome: Polar Biome; feature: [SRF] surface water layer (ENVO:00010504); material: water (ENVO:00002006), including particulate matter (ENVO:01000060) such as... | depth 5 m
CGGGTCTTGGAAATGGTCTGCATCCATATTTATTTAACAAATCAATTTCATCTATATTTAATCTAAGATCGCCACCAGACATTAATAAATATTCAGTTGGTTTTGCTAGATTTTCAACAATAGGTTTCCAAGATTCTTTAAATACTTTGTTGGTACTATTTAATCCATGAAAAGCTTGTAACTCTTCATGTTTTAATAACGATTCAGTATCCAAATCCTTATCGCTTTTAATCAAATTAATTAAAAAATAATCAAGGTCTTTTAGTTTTTCTCTATCATCTTTAGGTAATAATTTATAAAATATTCGAGTGACTTCAAATGCTGCTATATCGCATAAAACAGTATCATCTTTTTCTTCACTCAAGGCTTTATACCAAAGTTGCCATTCAATACCATATCTTAAATAAACTAAAGCTAAAACAGGTTCGTTTAAAAATAGTGAACCAATTATAATCGATTTATTTGGAACAATTTTAAATACGTCTGGCACGCTAGTAGACGTAATAATATTTATGTTATTTATTTTTGGTACTGTATTAAACCTTTTTAAAACACGAACCAGATAATTCACATTTTCTTTTTCAAATAAACTTGTTCTTTTGTACTGATCTTCTATAAGAATATTATTTGTCATAGGTATTATAATTTAAAACGTTCATCTGAACGAAGTTTTGTAATAGGAATATCTCCTTGATTATCTAACCATCCAGATTTAGTGTCTGTTCTATTGTCAAACTTTGAAAAAAACGGTTTTATATCAATCAAGGGTGTTCCATTTAACATATCGACCATTTCAATATGAATAACATTATGCTTAATTTCTAAAATTTTAACTGTAGAAATTCCTATTGCATTTGGCCGTTTTGGTGATTTTGTAGCAAATATACCATGTTCTTTATTATCCATGAAAGGTTTTACCATTAAGTCGTAACCATTTATTTTATGCAAATGATACACTAGTGTAATATGCGAAAATCCTTCTAAATCGGTTAGACCTTGTGTGTATTCTGGAAATAGCTCAATATGACCTTTAACTCCCTCTGCGGCAAAAGGTTGAATGGGCATTCCTTTAATACTGTTAAACGGTGTGTGAATTATACCAATTGTGTTTATGATTATTTGTTTAGATTCCATTTTAAAAAATTTAAATAGTACCTAATTTTAATGGTCCGGTATTAAAATTTTCACGAACACTAGGAGAAGAAGAGCCTTCGGCACCATATGAAATATCACTTTTAAACTTATTTTTAAGTAGATCTTCAATAAAATGAGGAGTGCTCATTGGCAAACGTGACTCACTATCTGCAAAAACAACAGTCGATTTAGCCTCACTTAAAAGCATTTTTTCTTGATTTCTTATTTCAAATTCAAAACTAAACCTAACTTTTGGTTGTTCTCTAATTGTTGTTTTTATTGTAATAAGCTCATCGTAATGAGCAGGCTTCTTGTAATTAATTTCAAAATAAATTACGGGTAATATTATGTTGTTCTTTTCAAGATTAATCTCATCTATGTTCATTTTACGTAATAATTCGTTACGAGCTTGATGACAATAGGTAAGGTAATTGGCATGATACACATATCCCATTTGGTCAACCTCTCCGTAACGAGGCCTTAATTCAAATATGTCTGTTATCATAGCCTTAAATTTTTGATTTCTCTTCACTAAGTTGGTGTCCCATTCGTATTTCCTTAGTATCTAAATAGTGTTTATTGAATGGGTTTGATTGTATAATAAGCGGAATACGTTTAACAACCTGTATGTTATGCTCTTCCAATCCTAGAATTTTGTCTGGATTATTAGTCAGTAACTTCACTTTATTTATACCTAAAAAACTAAGAATTCCTGCTCCTATTTGATATTCTCTCTCATCTGAAGCAAAACCTAAATGCACATTTGCCTCTATAGTATCCATACCTTCCTCTTGCAGTTTGTAAGCCTTTATCTTATTCATAAGACCTATTCCTCTTCCTTCTTGCTGCAAATAAACAATTACTCCATTTCCGTTATACTCAATCATTTTCATAGCTTGAATTAATTGTTCTCCACAATCACATTTTAATGATCCAAATAAATCTCCTGTGGCACATGCAGAGTGAATTCGTGTTAGAACTATATCATTAGATGTAAAATCTCCTTTAATAAGTGCCATATGCTCAAGACCTCTAGATTTTTCTTGAAAGGGAATCAGTTCAAAATGACCATATTTAGTTGGAAGTTTAACTCTTTCTCCAGGTAGAATATCAATATCTCTATTCTTCATTATTTAAAATTTTACTTTCTATTTAACGCGAGACCACTAAAAATGATTAAACTTTATTAATAAGCGCTTTAAATACTCTGATACGAATAGAATAGAAGCAATAAATGTTATTTTATCTTTATTATCTAATTTTATGATTAAATTCATGACATAAAACCCAAACATATAGCTGTTAGAAATGCTTATCTCATGAATTTAGACTAATGAATACATCCATGATCATACTTGTTATTGTGGTTTTGGTTATGCTGCGAACAACTTATACCATTATCTGAAATTTTACCTTCAATAAACTGCAAAATAACATCCGCAGAATCACCAGAACACCCTCGTACCACATCAATACCAGCACTATTTAATTTATTAACTGCCTTATCTCCAATGTTATCAGATAACATAAATGAAACCCCTCTAATTGCTAAAAGATTAACAAGATTCGTTTTAAAAGCACAACCTTTTTTTGAGGTTAATAATTGTAAGTCCAAAATTTCATTTGTACTAGAAAACGTATAGATTTCATAAAACTGAGAATGCCCAAAATGTTCCTCAATTTTATTGTTACTTGTTATTGGAACTGCTATTTTTTTCATGATTATACAAATTAAATCTTACAATATTATTTTGATGTTTTTTTAATTCCGCCTCCATTCAAAAAACTGTTCAATTACTTATTTAGATTCACTAATTCGTCATCGTTATAAGAAGGACAATCTCCACATTTCGTGTGATTTTCAATTCCCATAATTAATTTGAAACATTTTTTACATTTATACCAATCATCTTCAAATTCGAAATTCCCACCTTTAATCATAATAGATTTACCTTCCACAAACGCTTGTGCTATTTTTTTTAAGGCGCTATTGTAAATCCTGGTAAGCGTTGGTCTTGAAACCTCCATCTTATCAGCCGCTTCATCTTGAGGCATATCATCATAGATAACTAGTTTAACCGTTTCATATTCATCGTATTGCATCATGATATTTTCGGTTTCACAGAATGCAATACCAAAGGGTTTAAAACCCAGCATTTTGGGTGGATTATTAACTTTTCTCTTTTTTTAGGACGTGGCATTTATAACTTTTTAAGTACTGATTTTATATCTGTGAAAATAAGAAATATAATAAGAACTGCTGTTGTTCCTAAAACTATTTTTCCTACCAGACAGTAGGTGCCACAATAGAAATCGTTACCACATCCAAGAAACCATGTTGCGCAACCAAACAGAATCATAAGGAGATAATCAACAAACAATAATAAAGGTATTAAAAAGACGTATTTTAAAAGTACTGAACTATCCATAATTAAAATTTTGCATAAATATAATGAACTTACGTTCATAATAAAATAAATTAATAGATTTTTATTAAAAAAATTAAACCAGCGTTCATAATAAACCTTCTCTTGGGTTATTTTAGGCATCACCATAAAATAGAGTCATACTTTTAACTTTCCTGTCTTTAGATTTCGGAATGAAAAACAAACATCCCAAAGCTTTGTTAAATCATAGCCAGCACAACATTTTTTTGGTTCGAACAGTTTGATTTTATCAAGAAATTGTATCCATTTTATTTAAAATGTAATTAATTCGTTTAAATATCACAATCAAATAATTTTTATAGATTCAAATGCTACCTTGAATAACTTTGCTGCCTAAGCTTGGCTAAAAATTTTAATTCTCAAGGCACGCTGCAATGATTAGTTTTTATAAGAAAAAGAAAATCATCATATTAAGTGACTTTTATCATAAAATAAATTTAATCCATAACCTATATTTGGGTAACTATCAGCTAAATATGGACAGTTGTCTATATTCAATTGCTAGCTCCAACTAGAAAAAGATGACATTTCTGCAAAAAATAATACAGCAATTATTAGTAGATACTGCGCGTCATTACTGTCTGTTCAAAAATTCTCAAAATCGAATTTTATCTTATCCTTCACAAGAAAACAATGTTAATGTTTCTAACCTTAAATTAACTTATTATGAGGTATGATAAATTAAATAAGGATGAATTAGTATCGAAAATTGCGAAACTCGAACAGGATTTAATCAAATCTAATAATATCATTAAAGAATTACAATCAGCCGAAGATATAGTCAATCAACAGAGTTCAATTTTAAAATTTATAAATTCAATGGCCATTCCTTCGGCGGATAAATCTACCGTTGGTGAATTTACTAAGGTTTTACTTAAGGCTGTAAAAGATTATACAGGAGCTAATCTGGCAACTTTTAGCTTGTATTTACCCAACAAAAAAGAATTACAACTTCTCCATATTGAAGCAGAACATGGTGTTTTAAAAACCGTGCTGAAAACTGTAGGAAACAAAATAGCCAAAACTGCATCACCAGTTGATGATGAGACCTATGCATTGATTATAAAAAGCCTGGTTGGAACATACAATACGTTTACCGAAGTTACATTTGGTGCCATTCCTAAACTTATTGACAAGGCAATACGTATAACAACCGGTATAGACCGTTTGTATCCTATAGCACATGTTATAGAAGGTGAGTTATACGGCACTACCATGCTTGGCTTTAAAAAGGGGCAGACTTCTCCATCAATCGAACTGCTCGAGTCTTATGCCCACTTAATATCGGTTTCACTAAGACGATATAATGCCGAAAAAGCTCTTCAGGATTCTGAAATAAAACACAGAACGTATATTGAGCATGCACCATTTGGAATTTTTATTGCAAATGATAAAGGCGAATACATTGATGCTAATCTGGGAGCAGCAGAATTGCTTGGATATACACGGGATGAATTATTAAAACTTTCAATTCCAGATGTTTTAGCTAATGAAAAGAATATCGATAGCTTTAAAAAGTTAAAGAACGAAGGAAAATTAAGTAAAGAAATTAAATTAAAGAAAAAGGATGGAACAATTATTATTGCAAGAATAGATGCTGTCCCTCTTACAGATAACCAGTTTATCGCCTTTCATACAGACATCACAGAACGCAAGAAAGCGGAAGATGCCTTAAAAGAAAGCGAAGAAAAATTTAAGGAAACAGCTAATTTGATGCCTCAGATAATTTTCGAATCCGATTTAAATGGGAATTTAACGTATGTGAATGAAAATGCTTTTAATTTACTTGGATATCCTAAAGATTATTCAATATTAGATAAAAGTCCACTTGATTTTTTTACTCCTGAAAGCAAACAAAAAGCAATAGAAAACATATCCCGTAAATTAAATGGCGATCAAAAAAATGTAACTAATCAATATAAGTTGGTTAGGAAAGATGGTTCCACATTTCCTGTTTTAATTTATTCAACTCCAATTAACAAAGACGGCAAAAGTATCGGTCTAAGAGGGATAATTGTCGATATCTCTGAACCCAAGAAAATTGAATTCGAATTAATCAAAGCCAAAGAAAAAGCCGAAGAAAGTAAAGCAAATATTACGGCCATAATTGAGGGCACTAGTGATAGTATTTGGGCATTTAATCATAACTACGAGCTATTATATATTAATAACACATTTCAACAAGAGTTTTTTAAATCCTTTGATGTTCTCCTTAAACCCGGAATGAATCTAGTAGAAGCACTTCCAAAGCCATTGCAACCCTTTTGGATACCAAGATACGACAGGGTTTTAAATAACGAGCAATATAAAATAGAAGATGCCGTTCCAACCGAAAACGGAACATTATATATTGAAGTTGTATTTAATCCCATTATAAAAAATGGAAAAGTTATTGGAGGCTCATGTTTCGGCAGTAACATTACTTCACGTAAATTAGCTGAAATTGAACTACACAAAGCCAAAGAAAAAGCAGAAGAAAAGGAAGAAAAATTCAAACTCCTTAATCGTTTAACTTCTGAAATGCTTTTGCTGCCAGATATAGAGAGTATTTATAAGATTATTGCCGAAAATTTACAGAAACATTATCCAAATACTATTATCCTTACTAGCTCTGTTGACGAATCTAACCATGAGTCGAGGCTTGAAATTATTTCGGGTTTAAACAACAGCCTTTTACAGAAAGCTATTAAAGTTTTAGGGTTTAACCCCGTTGGCAGAACGTACAAACTCACCGAGATTCACAATGATTTTTTCAAATCTGGTAATTTTATAGAATTTGATGGTGGTTTGGCCGAATTTTCGGCCTCAGAACTTCCCGCATTCACTGCAAAAGCCATTGAAAAATTAATTAGTCTGCACAAAATTTATACCATTGGTATAAATAAAGATGATGAATTATTAGCGGCCATTCATTTCTTTACTTTCAACGAACAAGTTATTTCAGATGGCAACTTTATTGAAGTATTTGTAAAACAAGCAGGACTTGTCATACAGAAAAAAATAGATGAGCAAACTTTAAAAATAGCCAAAGAAAAAGAAGCGGAGAGTAAAAAGCGATTTAAATTTTTATTAGAAAATGCTCCTGATGGCGTTGCAATTAATGACATAGATGGTAGGTTAATTTATGCAAGTCCAAATGCGTTGCGTCATTTTGGGTATTCAAAAAATGAAATACTTGGCCATTTTGGGCATGAATTTACGCATCCTGATGATCTGGACATTGTTTATAAAGCATTTGACACAATTGTGAGCAATCCCGAACAAAAAGCAACTGCAAAATATCGTTTTAGAAAAAAAGATGGTGAATATCGTTGGATAAAAACAACGTTTACAAATTTGTTAGACAACGAAATAATAAAAGGTTTTGTTTTAAATTTCAACGATATCACCGAAAAAAAACAAGCTACAGAAGATTTGATAATTGCTAAGGAAAAAGCGGAAGAAAGCGATCGCTTAAAATCTGCATTTCTTGCTAATATGAGTCATGAGATTCGGACACCTATGAATGGTATTTTAGGTTTTGCAGAACTATTAAAAGAACCCAAACTAACTGGTGAGCAACAAAAAAAATATATAGACATTATAAAGAAAAGTGGCGAGAGGATGCTTAATATCATTAACGATATTATCGATATTTCTAAAATTGAATCTGGACAAATGAAATTTGTTACTAAAGACTCTAATATTAATAAACAACTAGAATATATATATACTTTCTTTAAACCTGAATCAGAAACTAAAGGTATCCAATTGGACATCAAAAACAGCTTGCCAGAAACAAAGGCTATTGTTCAAACCGACCGTGAAAAGGTATTTGCTATATTGACCAATCTTGTTAAGAATGCTATTAAGTTTACAGACCAAGGCTCAATAGAATTAGGATGTAAATTAAATGGAGAATTCATTGAATTTTTCGTAAAAGACTCAGGTGTTGGCATTCCAAAAAATAGGCAGATGGCGATATTTGAACGTTTTATTCAAGCTGATATTGAAGATTCGAGAGCTTTTCAAGGAGCAGGATTAGGCTTGGCTATTACAAAATCTTACGTAGAAATGCTTGGCGGAAAAATTTGGTTAGAAAGCGAAGAAGGTATAGGCTCAACATTTTATTTTACAATTCCTCATAATACAAAACATAGCGAAGAAACTAATGTTCAAAATAGTATTCTTACCAATTTAGAAAAAGAACGAATTAGAGATTTGAAAATATTAATAGCTGATGATGATGAAAATTCAAAATTATTAATTTCTGAATTAGTCAATAGGTACAGTAAAGAAATTTTATTTGCAAATGACGGCTTTGAGGCTATTGAGACTTCTAAAAATAATCCAGACATTGACTTGATTCTCATGGACATTAAAATGCCTAAAATCAATGGATATGAAGCTGCTAAAGAAATTAGAAAATTTAACAAAGACATTGTCATTATTTCTCAGACTGCTTTCGGTCTCGCAAAAGATAGAGAGAAAGCTTTAGAATCTGGCTGCAATGATTACATTTCCAAGCCTATAAAAAAAGATTCATTATTAAACTTATTGGAAAAATATTTTAATTAAAAAATAGTAATTTATACTAATACCGATATCATCATTATTGTTAGCAAAATATCTTCTAAACAACTTCTCCTGTTCCATCTTCCTTTTCTAGAAAGAAATGTAAAACTTATCAATTTCCTCTTAAATTAATGAGGCAATTCTAATTCTATAATATTATAAACCGTAATAATTAATTAAAAAAAACCTCCAACCAAAAAGGCTGAAGGTTCTACTTGTAGAGCGTACAGAAAAAATGTCGAACCTTTTAATATTAGAATTTGAAAAGTTTTTCATCTTTTTATAAATTCTAAAAAAGATCAAATAAAATTCATTAATCATTTAAAACACCATTATCCACATACCAATACAACCATTCTCCACCACTACCCTCATTCCAATTTGTCAAATCAAAAGTATTGGTTCCTAAATTGGTTCCTTTAACAGCATATACTTTAAGTGCTTTCTCATCAAAATTCCATGTTAATGGATTATTTGCAGTACAATTTTCAGGAATTACGTTTGCTAATTCATCATTCACTTTAATAAAATAAGCATTGTCATCATATAATGGGTATTTTCCAAATATTGTTGCAACTCCATTAGTTTCAACACAAACTGCAGTACTTTCATCACAGGCAATACCTTTAGCTTTTACACCAAAATCTTTAACTATTCGCGCTAAAAACGTTACATGTCTTCCTTTTCTATTGGGATTATCGTAATGTGTATCAGTTATAACATTCGTTAAATAGTGATTTTTTATGAAGGATTCGTTTTCTACGGTCATATTCGGATCATACGGATTGTTTAAAGCCTCCGATGATGTTATGGTGCCATTTTTTGCAGAAAAATAATAACCACCCAAAATAGCCATACCTGCACTTGTACCACCAATTACCACATTTCTTTTTTCAATAGCCTCATTTATAAGCGTGGTAATTGGTGTGTCTCTCCAAAATGAAATATATTCCCATTGATTTCCGCCTGCAAACCAAATAGCTTCAGCTTTTTTAATTTTATCTTGAATATCAGTATCGTAACTTGCTTCCTTATTTTTAATTAGAATGGTTTCTACTGAATTTAATTGAACTCCAAGTGTTTTATACATATAATCATTATACCCATTTGATCCACTCGTTCTAAGAATAAGCACATCTCCGCCATCGGCTCTTTCTAAAAACCATGTCATAGCATTATCATTTTCGGTAGCACCACCCATTAAACAGATGCCGCCCAAAGGATTTGTTAGTAAATCGGTTTTACTTCCTGTTAAATAACTCACATAGGGTTTGTTTTTTATGTTTTCATTGGTGTCTGAACTTTCGTTCGTAGTATCATTAGAATCACAAGAGTAAAAAATTAATAGAAATACGATGAATATATTTTTCATATAATATTTTTTAATAAATAGATTTTATATTTCTTCTTTACCAGTTAAATAAGAATAATGGTGGCAGCAAAAGAAGTAACGCCATAATACTTAAAATGAGCACAATTGGAGCTATCCATTTAAACCATATGTTATAAGGTATTTTAGCTATGGATAATGCGCCCATAGTAACGCCACTAGTTGGAACAATCATATTACTAAGTCCGTCGCCAAATTGGAAAGCTAACACAGCTAATTGCCTACTAATACCCAAAAGATCGCTTAAAGGCGCCATAATAGGCATGGTTAAAGCAGCTTGTCCTGAGCCTGAAGGTATAAAGAAATTTAAACAGCTTTGAAAAGCAAACATGAAGCTAACAGATATAAATTTGGGGGTATTGCTTGCTGATATCGCTACTGAATTTAAAATAGTATCTATAATCTTGCCATCTTCAGCTATTACTAATAAGCCTTTTGCTAAACCAATAATTAACGCTGCAGACATCATGTCTTTGGCACCATCAACAAATGAATTTATCGCTTTTGAAATGGGCATTTTATAAATAATAGCTGTTACAATACCCAAACCAATAAATAACCCAGCAATTTCATTAATGTACCATTCATAAACATTAACACCATAGATAAGCACGATTAAGGTTATAAATAACGATATTAAAATTAATTTTCTACGCGTATTTAATTCTGGAATATTGTCTTCCGTTAGCGTTTGGGCATTATCAATTTCCAAACCATGCAAGAGGCTTTTTGTCGGGTCTTTATCAATTTTATTGGCATATCTAGAAATTAAAATACATGCTATTAATGTCAATATGAACCAAACTACTAAGCGATACTCAATACCACTAAAAACAGGTATTTGCGCAATCCCTTGTGCAATTCCAATCGTAAATGGATTTGTAAAGGCGCCTGCAAAACCAACGCCCGTGCCAACAATAGGAATGGCAGCCCCAATAATAGCATCATAACCAAGTGCTTTAGATAACGGAATAGTAATTAAAATAAACACTAAAATTTCTTCACTCATTCCAAACGTGGCACCCGCCAATGAAAAAAGAGTTACTATAAATGGAATAATATATATTTTGTATTGTGGTCTTTTTTTACTAACCGCAATCACTTTAAAAAGTCCAGCATTAATTGCTCCCGTATGGGTTAGAATAGAAAATGCACCACCAACTAAAAAAACAAAGGCAATAACAAAAGAGGCAGAAACAAAACCTTTGATTGGAGCTGTTAAAAAAGCCCAAACTCCCTGGGGCTGATTAGCTACTAGTTTATAGCTATTGGCGACAATAACTTCTTTGCCATTTACGATGTCTTTATCAAACTCACCAGAAGGTATAATCCAGGTTAATAATATAAAAACAACACTTATCCCTAAAATAATTGTAATGGTATCTGGAAATTTTTTAAATAACGTCATAGTTCCTTTTTATAAGGGTTTTTGTAATTATATTTTAAAACGCAAAGGTGCTTCCTGGTAATTTAACGCTGAGTTCTAGTTGATCTGCACCAAGAAGTCCATTTCTGGTTTCCATAGACTTCTGGGGATTTTTAATAACGATAACTTGAGATTTGCCAGTTACTTTAACGCTATCGCCTTCGACTATAATAGCCGTAGATTCATCAATACCAATAGCTGTTTCATTCGGATATTCGATGGCGATACTGATTAAGCGATTCATACGCATACGCTTCACAAAATGCTGATCGATAATTGCATGTTTTAAAAATCCCAGGCCTTGAGATATTTCAATATTTTTAGATTCTATAGTTCTGAAATCTCCTGTATATTCTTTGTGCTTATATTCATTACCTGTAATCATTTTATCACTCATAACAGCTGCGCCCGCACTAGTTCCTGCTATGGTAGCTCCCTTGTTATATGCCTCGTGCAACCCATCATATAATGGCGTATTTAAAACAACATCCATAAATTTTGTTTGGTCGCCACCAGATATATATATAATATTCGCCTTTTTTAAAGAATCTATCCAAACTTTATTTTCTATGCCTTTTTCAAAATTAAACCCTTTAATTCTTTTCGAATCTATGCCTAAATTTTTGAATTGTTTTGATGCATAATAAATGGCAGAATCTGGTTCCTGACTCGCCATCGGCAGGATAACCAGATACGCCTCGCTATTAAAATCACTAATTTTTAAAAGTTCTTTAATCATTTCCGGCGGACGTTTACCGCCTCCAATAATAAAAAGTTTTCCTTGGGGTTTGTTAAGAACTTCAGGAGCATTATTAGTATTGTTTGTTTCTACAGTAGATGACTTATTGTTACATGAACACATTAAAACAAGCATAAATAATAGTAGGAAAATTTTATTGAATGCCATTTTTATTTAGTTTAATTTTTCTTCTTTATCCCAGATAAATACGCTTTTTTTATTTAAACGTTCACTTACAAACGCTCTATACATGCCTTGTGAATTGTACGGCATTGTGATGTTACCATGTGCATCGATAGCAATAAGTCCGCCATCTCCACCAAGTTTAGCTTGATGTTCATGAATGGCTTGATAAGCCGCTTTTTCTAATGATAAACCACCATATTCCATAAGGTTAGACACTGTAGAGGCTACGGTAGCCCTCATAAAAAACTCTCCGATACCCGTACAAGACACTGCACAGGTTTTATTTTTGGCATAAGTGCCACAACCAATCATAGCAGAATCACCAATACGACCGTCTAATTTATTTGTCATACCTCCAGTGGAAGTTGCCGCTGCCAAATTACCATAGGTATCTAGTGCTACAGCTCCTATAGTTCCCATCTTTAAATTAGAGTGATCTAAAAATATCGCGTCGTCTGAAAGACTTTGAGCAAGCTCCCATTGTTCTTTTCTAAAACTAGTATCGAAATACGTGTTTTCTACCATGCTATGTCCTAATCCTTCTGCCAGAACATCGACCGAATCACCTGAAACAAAAACAACATCATCTCTATTTAATAAGGTTTTAGCAAATAAAACGGGGTTTTTAATGCGCTTTGAATTTGCTAAAGCACCTGCTTTAAGTGTTGCACCGTCCATAATGGATGCTTCTAATAAGTGTTGTCCGCTTCGTGTATATACAGCGCCTTTACCTGCATTAAAATGGATACTATTCTCTAAAACTTCTACAGCTGCGCATACAGCATCTATAGCTGTACCACCTTTATTTAATACAGTTTCTCCTGCAGCTAAACTAGCCTCCAAATCGGCTGTAATTAAACGTTTATCTTTATTTGATAAATCTTCTTTAGTAATAACACCTGCACCACCATGTATGCATAAGGAATACTTTGTTTTTTTTGACATTTATGTTATGATAAATTTTATAAACTATAATTCTTTCATGAAGCCTCATCATTGATGTTAATGAAACTTCAAGTTAGAATTATTCTGATTTTTTGTGCTATTAATATTGTGGGTTTTGCAAAATAACACCTTTTGATATATTAACTTCTCTTTGTGGGATTGGATATACTGTTCGATATGCAGGAATACCTAATATGCTTTCTGCCCTGCCTAACCTTACAATATCAAACCAACGATGCCCTTCAAAAGCTAACTCTCTGGCTCGCTCATTAATTAAAACATCTACAAAAGAATCAAAATCTGGAACATCTGCTTCTAATATAGGTTGAGATGGTAATGAGCGTGTTCTTACTTCGTTTAAATCTTCTAAAGCTGTGGTTAAATCTGTTGGTGTTTGTCTAGCTCTGGCTTCTGCTCTTATTAAATACATTTCAGAGAGTTTTAAAATAATTGCATTTCCTTCAACATCATTATCGCTAGTACCATATTTATCGACATAAACAACACTTCCAGTATCATAAAAGCGGAAACTTCTAGGGTCGTCATCTGCATCCATATCTTTAAAGAAATCATCATAATTTGCAGAAACTTCGGGCGGTGAAACAGATAATAATTCGGTTAAACCATTGCCATTGACACCTTGAAATTGCAATTCGAATATAGATTCGTCAGAACCTTCTATATCATATATATCATTGAAATCGACATTTAAAGCATAGTCACTGTTGTTTATAACATCGGTAGCCAATTGCTCAGCCATCGGAAAATTACCTTGGTACAAATAAACTCTGGCTAGTAGGGCTTCCGCCGTAGCACGAGACACAAAATATCTGTCATCATCATAATCTAATAATGATATAGCATCATTTAAGTCTGTGACAATTTGAGAAAAAGAATCTGCTACCGAAGATCTCGCTATCAAAACGGCTGCTTGAGAATCTAGAAAAGTGGTTGAAACTGGAATCCCATAAACAGAACTACTTTTAGTAAACTCGCCAAATTGTCTCAAAGCATCAAAATGACCTAACGCTCTAAAAAATAAAGCGCTTCCTTGAGAATTTGGATCATCAATCCCTAATTCGTCAATCTTCTCCAAAATTAAATTGCTTGAATTCACAAGCGCATAAACATCTACCCAATTGCTCTCAATATAAGTGCTCGATGCTGGTATTATGGCGTTAGCCAATTGAGCAAAACGTTCTCTGAAACCTGTAGCTTCACCAATTCCACCAGTTAATGCCTGTGCTAATACAAATTCACCACCATAATAAGTGCTACTTTGCATTTCGCTATAAAGACCAATGACTGCTGAGCGCAGAGACACTTCATCCGTAATGGCTTCTGAACTTTTAACTTCATCGTCTAACTTAACATCGAGTACAGAATCACATCCAGTAAACATGTTTATGGTTAGTAATAGTGTAAGTATATATAAATATGTTCTTTTCATAATAAATAATATTAAAATGTTGTCGTAAATCCTATGGTTATGGTACGCGCTTGTCCTAACGTACCAAAATCTTCACCTTGTAAGATGTTTAAATCTTCTTGACTAGCTGTGTTTGTCGAAACTTCTGGGTCAAACCCTAAATAATCTGTAATGGTAAATAAATTTTGTCCTTGTACATAAAAAGTTAAATTGCTTAGGCCTAATCCTTTCAATTTATCTGCACTAAACGAGTACCCTAAACGCAAGGTTTTAAGTCTTATATAATCACCATTTTCTAAGAATTGTGTGCTAAATCGCTGCATTTGACCACTTTCTGTTGAAGGTCGAGGTACATCTGTAATTTGACCAGGTGTTCTCCAGTAGTTGTCATAAACACGTTGGGTAATATTTGCGTAAGGAATACCACTTCTTGTAAATCCAAAGTTTTCGTAAGTATGGCGACTTTGATTAAAAATCTTGTTACCACCAGCAAATTGAAAATTAGCAGTCAATGAAAAGTTTTTGTAAGACAGGTTATTAATCCAGCCACCAAAATAATCTGGTAAGGCACTGCCAACCACTTGTCTGTCATCAAAATCTATAATCCCATCATTATTAATATCTTCAAATAGTGCATCACCTGTTTGTGGATCAACACCCAAAGATTTAATTAAAAACAAGGTACTTACCGACTCGCCTTCTTGTAAAATATGGTTACGCCCAATGATTTCTCCATTGTTCAATAACTTTTTAATTTTGTTATCTAGGAAAGAAATATTAAAACCAGAATTCCATTTAAAATTATCGTTATCAATGATAGCTGTATTTAAGTTAAATTCTAAACCACTATTTTCTATTTCACCAACATTTTGAAAAACAGAACTAAATCCAGTGAGTCCTGGTACATCGGCACTTAATAATAAGTCTTCGGTTTGCTTTTTAAAATAATCGAACGTTAGGTTGAATCGGTTTTTAAACAATCCTAAATCTAAACCTATATTAAACTGTCTGGTTTGCTCCCACCCTAAATTTTCATTTTCTAATCGGTTTGGAGCAATTCCTGGAACACCGTTATAAGAAGCATTTAAGGAATATGTACCAACCCAATTAGAGGAAATCTCTTGGTTTCCGGTAATTCCATAACTAGTTCTTATTTTTAAATTAGAAATGAGTTCACTACTAAAAAAGTTTTCCTTATTAATTCTCCAAGCTAAAGATCCGGATGGGAAATAACCATATCGATTGTTTGATCCAAATCGTGAAGAACCATCTGCTCGCAAGGTGAATGAAGCTATATAACGGTTATCGAAGGTATAATTTGCACGACCAAAGAAAGATTGCAATCCGAATTGATTTTTACCAGTTGTACTAGAAATAATAGTACTGGCAGCACTAATGCTAGAGGTATTATTAGTTGCAAACCCAACCCCAGATTGATCTGACGCTTGCGATTTAGTTTCTTGTAAAGTCCAACCACCTGTTAAACCTAAACTATGTTTATCACCAAATGTTTTATTATAGTTTACGGTGTTTTCTAATTGCCAAGTGGTTTCTTCGTAAGTAGCAAAAATAGCTTCTCCCTCAGCGGACTTATTCGTTCCAACAGGAACAAACGATTCTTCTACAAAGTTAGAATACTCCATAGAAAAGGCCGATCTAAAAGTTAAATTAGGAATAATTTTATACTCTAAATATGCAGAAGACTGTAAACGTGTGCTTTGAGATTCGTTTTTATATTCTTTAGCAATAAGTACCGGATTTTCTAAAGGCCACCATGTATTGTAACTAAATGGGTTTGTATAACTGCCGTCTTCATTATATATAGGTGCTGTTGGGTCCCAACCTTGCGCGTTAGTTACAACACCATATTCATCGTTTTCATTAATCGTTCTTTGGTGATTACTTCTATTGATAAAAATGGTAGTCCCTATTTTGAATTTCTCATTAATAGTATGATCTACATTTAATCGACTGCTTAGTCTTTTAAAGCCCTGACCTATTTGAATACCTTCTTGATTATAGTAATTACCACTCATATAGAACTTTGTTTTTTCAGAACCCCCTCTTACGCTTATATCTAAGTTTTTTGTAACGCCTGTTCTTAAAATTTCGTCATAAATATTAGTGTTCACGCCGTTGGAAGTATCAATCCAATCAAAATAATCGGCTCCTAAGCCATCAAATTCTGCTGCTGTATTAAAAAATTGTTTAAACGCTGTACTGTTTACCATTTTAGGCGTGTTTGTCATTTCTGAAAACCCGGTATAAAACCCGACATCAACAGATGTTTTACCTGTTTCACCACGCTTGGTCGTAATTAAAATAACGCCGTTTGCACCTCTTGAACCATAAATAGAAGCTGCTGCTGCATCCTTTAAAATAGTAATTGACTCTATATCGTTAGGATTAATATCTGCCAGTGGGTTCGCTGGTTGAATATTAGCGTTTAAAGCAGAATTATTTCTTGATACCATCGGTACACCATCAACAATAAATAAGGGTTGACTGCTTGCTGATATTGAGGAAACCCCTCGAATATTAACATTAACAGCTCCTCCAGGAGTTCCTGAAGCAGACGAAATATTGACTCCAGGTGTTTGTCCTTGTAAAGCATTTTCAAAACTTGAAGAAGGGATTTTAGAAATATCTTCAGTTTTTATGGTTTGTAAGCTTCCGCTCACGTCTTTTTTAGATTGGGTACCATAACCTACAATAACAACTTCATCCAGTGCTTCACCAGCTTTTAAAATAATTTGATAATCTGTTTCTGTTGTTAAATTTAAAGTGTACGTTTCATATCCTATATATGAAATTTCTAATGTATTACTTGAGCTAGGTATTTCTAAAGAAAATCGACCATCAAAATCGGTTACACTTCCGTTTTTAGTTATAGGATCAATAACGCTAGCTCCCATTAAAGGTTCTTCTGTGTCATTTGTTAAAACAGTTCCTGTAATAACTTTTTGGGCAAAAACATGAGTTCCCAAAGTACACAGCATAAAAAATATGAATAAATGACAAGTTAACTTCATAAATAATTTTTTTGAGTTAGTATGAATAATTTAAAATAAAAGGAATCGCTTGGTAAAAGAATATTTACCAATGCTTAGAGTTTGTTAAAAACTAGATTTCAACAATTAAAGATAGGCTGAAGGCCTCTTAAGGTAAGAGATTTACAATTGTAAAATAAATAGATGAAACTATAAAAACACATAGCTTACTGAAATTTTAAAATAATAAAAAGAAGGAATTAGTTTGTTTAATAGAAAGTAATCGAAAAAATCAATTATTAAATATAGGTTGTAATCCTCTAAGAGTTAGCGGCTTACATGAAGTGACAAAAAGTAGATGTTTTAAAAACATATGAATATTTTTCATAAACTATGTTGTAAATATATAAAAAAAAGCATGTAATTAGCAAAATCATTAATTATTTTTTATAAATAAGTTAATTTCTTTATCATTTATACTACGAAACCCATAATTTACTGATATATCCCGAATAGGTCATGTTTAATTATAAAGTACACAAAAGGTAGTATAACCAAGAACTCTTATTTATACTTGCTAATCTTTCAGTTTACAACTGATATTTTTTCAGTTGTTGTTCGGTATTCTATAACATTATTACTTATAAAAATTATAGCATTGATTTCTAGACTATTGCGTCTGATACGCATGACTTTTGTCATATATTTTTTTTAAACAAAATTCTATATTTGAACATAAACACGATCTATATCCAATTGTTGTAAACCTTTTGATTGTATTTAGATATGAATCCAACAAACAAACTTTTTACAATAAAATTGATACATACTTTAGTCTGGTTATTCTTTGTAGTAGTGATTTTCTACATTTTATATTCTGGGATTTTCGACAAAATTACTGCCTACACTTGGATTGGTATAGGATTGATTATCTCGGAGGGAATAGTTCTATTAGTTTTCAAAATGTTTTGCCCATTGACCCTTATGGCAAGAAAATATTCAAATTCTCAAAAAGACAATTTCGATATTTTTCTACCTAATTGGCTAGCTAAAAATAATAAGTTGATTTTCACAACAATTTATTTGGTTGGACTTGTAATAGTTTTGATACGAACTTTTTAAAAAATAATACTGTATAAAAAATAGTGTGCGACAATGAGAATAACATTTTTAATAATCGTTTTACTGCATGGACTAATTCATTTGCTTGGATTTGTAAAAGCATTTGGTTTTAAGGAAGTAAAAGAATTAACACTTCCTATTTCAAAGCCTTTTGGAACGGTGTGGATTATTGCTGCCGTTTTATTCGTAATTTATGGCATTCTATACTTTATCAATAACAAACAGGCTTGGCTCGTAGGAATTATTGCTGTAATCATTTCTCAAATAGTAATCTTTTTCTTTTGGAAAGACGCCAGGTTTGGCACGATTCCTAATTTGATTATCCTGTGTGTTGCCTTGGTAAGTTTAGGTTCTTATTTACTGCATAATGAGTTTACTAGTCGTGTTAAAATGGATTTTTCAAAAAACAATCAACTTTCTACTGAACCATTAACTGAAAACGACATTGCTCATTTGCCCACAATTGTGCAGAAGTATCTTCATTACACCAAATCAGTAGGGCAACCTAAGGTTAAGAATTTCAGGGCAGAATTTACAGGTGGTATGCGTTCTATACCGGATGATAAGTATATAAAGTTAGAATCTGTTCAATATAATTTTTACGAGAAACCATCTCGCTATTTTTATATGACAGCAAGTAAAATGGGGCTGCCTGCAACTGGATTACATCTATACCAAAACGAAACGGCAACATTTGAAGTCAAACTTTTGAATTGGTTTAAAGTTGTAGATGCCAAAGGAGACAAAATGAGTCAGGCAGAAACGGTTACATTGCTAAATGATATGTGTGTTATTGCTCCTGCAACATTAATTGACAGTAGTATAACTTGGGAAGTTATAAACGACACTTCGGTAAAAGCTCTATTTAAAAATGGAAGTATCAGCATAAGCGCTATGCTCTATTTCAATAAAAAAGGTCAACTTGTAAACTTCATTAGCGACGACCGCTACGACACAGATGGTAAAAAATACGTCAGTTATCCTTGGGCAACTCCAGTTGAAGACTACAAAATGATAAATGGATATTTATTACCAAGCAAGGCAAAACTAATTTATCAGAGACCAGATGGAGATTTTACATACGGTGAGTTAGAATACAAAAGTGTTAAGTATAATTTGAACAGTATTGCAGATTAAATGATAAAAACCTTCAACCAAAAAAGGTTGAAGGTTCTACATGTAGCGGGAACTGGACTCGAACCAGTGACCTTCGGGTTATGAGCTCTGTGTTAGTTAAATTTTAAGCACATTTACTGGGCTCACAGCCCCTTCAATTTATAAAATCGTATGCAAAAACGTATGCAGTTTTTAGTTTTCAGATTATTGATAATATTTAGGCAATTTAGTAAATTAATTATTAATTGACTTGACGCATTTAAAAGTTTCATTAAATCTAATTACGGCATTACCCGTTCCCAGATGTTCCAAATTTAAAAACTGTCAAGTCCATTATTTGATATCAGGATGCCTCATCAGCTATAATTTTCATACAAGCCTATTTATTCTTTACAATATTAAAATCCCATGGATGAAAATTTAA
>TARA_R110002033_G_scaffold747_16_pt1 | contig 19854 bp, 14 predicted proteins | sample TARA_R110002033 | Tara Oceans TARA_R110002033 (sample SAMEA4397051) | marine metagenome | biome: Polar Biome; feature: [SRF] surface water layer (ENVO:00010504); material: water (ENVO:00002006), including particulate matter (ENVO:01000060) such as... | depth 5 m
GTATTTAAATCAATTACCCAAAGGCGGTTTAAGTTAGAAGACATGCTAAAATCTATAACAGTAAGGATGTTTTTACTAACCAATCCTTTTTCTTTTAAATGCTGAAACCCCTTTAATGCTTCACTAAAAACATCTAGTGCAGGCAGGGATAAATTATTAGAATCTAATTTTTCATAAATTGCTTCTTCGCTGGTTACAACTTTCTTTTCAATTACGGCAGCAACAACTTTAGGTTTAGAATCAACAGTAGATTTTGTATTAAAAGAACTAAAATTGAAAGCTAGTATAGCCGTCAAAATCACGGGAGTCAAAAACTTATAATTCATTGATGTTAAAATATTTAAATGTTAGATTGGGGATTGCAAATTTATAAAACATATGCATAATAGTATAACATATAATGTTAAATAAAATTGTGTAAAGATCTAAAACTCATTAAAATTAACATTTATCAGCTAAGATTTCTCTTGCATATGAAGTTAATTAACCTATTTTTGTTCAAGCCAAATCAAAATTTCATGTATAAATATTACCGAATCCTTATTTTTATTGCATTATTTACCAGAATTAACAGTTTTTCGCAAAAAAAGACCTTAAAAGCAAACTTTAACGCAAAAGGAATCGTAATCGACGGGAAACCAGATGATATAGGTTGGACAGAGAACAAAAATATCGCTTCCAATTTCATCATGTTTGATCCAGACAACGGAAAACCAATTAGTGAGAACAAGAAAACAGAAGTAAAAGTGTCTTATGATAATGACGCTATATATATTCTGGCAACGCTATATGATGATGAGCCCAATAAGATCCAGAGAGAGATTACAAATCGTGATGTTTTTGGAGTTTCTGATCATTTTTCAGTTAACATTAATGGATATAATGACGGTCAGCAGGATTTTCGTTTCTATGTTAGTGCTGCCGGAGTACAAATGGATTGTATTGCAACCGAAGCCGAAGAGGATTATTCTTGGGATGCGATTTGGGATAGTAAAGTAGCAATTACAAACTACGGATGGGTTGTCGAAATGAAAATTCCGTATGCTGCATTGCGCTTTTCTAGAGCCGATAAACAAGTATGGGGAATAAACTTTAAAAGAGAGATTAAGCGCGACATACAAACCTACACATGGAACCACGTAGACACAAAAATAGGTGCTGTACTTACACAAGCCGGAATTCTTGAAGGTATTGAAAACATCAAACCTCCTACTCGATTATTCTTTATCCCCTATACCTCTACTTATTATCAGCAAGACGATATAACTTCTGATCGAACTTTTAAAGCGGGTCTTGACATTAAATACGGCATCAACGATTCCTTTACTTTAGACGCCATTTTAATTCCTGATTTTGGCCAAACAAAATTTGATAACGCCATTTTATATTTGGATCCATTCGAACAAAAATTAGAGGAAAACCGTCCGTTTTTTACTGAAGGAACCAACTTATTCAATATAGGAAATTTATTTTATTCAAGGCGTATTGGAGGATTCCCTAGTAGAGAACCCACAGTTTCAGACAGTGAACAAATAACTGAATATCCAAGCACTGTAAATTTATTAAATGCAGTAAAGGTTTCTGGGCGAACAGAGAACGGACTTGGTATAGGATTTTTAAATGCCGTTACAAAAAAGACTTATGCAACAATCGAAGGTACAACAGTTGACAGCTTTAATAACCAACAACAAACGAGCCGTAAAGAGGTTATTGAGCCACTAGCTAATTATAACCTAATCGTTCTTGATCAAAGATTTAACGGAAACTCTTCTGTTTCATTTGTAAATGCAAATACCACTCGTAACGGTGATTTTAGAGATGCTAATGCTTCTGCCTTAGTTTTTGATTTAAGCACAAAAGCAAATACGTACAATTTATATGGTGACTTTAAATACAGCACCGTGAATGACATCGAGAACTACGATGGTTTTAAAACAGCACTGAACTTTGCAAAAACAAGCGGACAGTATCGCTACACTGTTTCTGGAAAATACATTTCGAGCAATTACGATATAAACGATTTGGGATTGGTTTTCTATACTAATTATCACAACGCATTAGTAAATGGTAGTTACCGCATTTTGAATCCTACAAAATATTTTAATACTTTTAAGATAGAGCAAGAACTCAACCTAGAATTGCAAAATACAACAGGAAAAATGCAAGAAGGATGGTATAAAACTTTAATTAAAGCACGTACTAAAAAAAATCACTACATGGAGTTTGCTCTTGTGCTTAATCCTTTTGAAACCTATGATTTCTATGAGCCTCGAGTTGCTGGTAGGTATTTACAAATCCCGAAACGTCTTTCCTCTTATTTTGGTATGGAGTTCAACCGCAACAACGCCTTTACATTTGATTTTACACCTAGTATTGCAGTTTACGATCAAGACGACCGCATTACTTATGGACTTGCTATAGGACCAAAATACCGTTTTAACGACAAATTTTCTCTTTATTTTGTTATGGATTATTCGAAAAGGAAAAACGACCGAGGCTGGGTTGGCTTTGACGATACTGGAATTGTAATTGGCCAAAGAGACAGAGAGATATTGCAAAATGACCTTACCGGAAAATATGCTATCAACAAGAAAATGACCATTAATTTAACCGCACGTTATTACTGGTCCTACTCAGATAATAAACGCTTCTGGAGCCTGCAAGACGACGGAACTGTTGTTGCAGATCCTACATTTAATTTAAATAAAAATAGAAATTTCAACTCTTTCAATGCTGATTTATCTTATTCATGGTGGTTTGCTCCTGGTAGTGAATTATCTATTTTGTACCGTAATTATTCGCAGGAAAGCGCTAATATAGTTGAGAGAAATATAAGCCAAAATCTTAAAAATCTCTTCGGCACAAACCAAACGAATATCTTATCAATAAGTGTGCGTTATTTTATCGATTATAATCGATTAAAAAATTAATACTAATTTAATTGCATTAATTGTAACAAAATTAACCATAGCGAGTCTACTATTGTATGATTATCAAAAAGCACATATTTATTTATGTGCTTTTTTATTAAACCAATGTACTATAACCAACCCTATTCATGAAGAAGCTTGCTATTCTAACACTATTACTTGCTTTTAATTTTGGCTACAGCCAGAAGAAAGTCTTGCAAACCAAAAAGCTGACTACTGAAACTATAACTATAGATGGAAAGTTTGACGAAGCCGCTTGGCAAAGTGCAGAAGAAGCAAAAGATTTTGTCATGTTTACGCCAGATAATGGCAAGAAAATCCCAGAAAATCAACGCACGATTGTAAAAGTTATTTACGACAATGAAGCAATTTATGTTTCGGCGATATTGTATGATGACCAACCTGATAAAATATTAAGAGAGATTTCGCAACGTGATGATTTCGGAATTTCTGATTTATTTGGAGCTTTCATTAATGGTTACAATGATGGCCAACAAGAATTTCAATTTTATGTAAACGCCGCAGACGGTCAAGCAGATTGCATCAACACAGATGCTAATGGCGAAGATTACTCTTGGGATGCTGTGTGGAAAAGTAAAGCATTAATTACTAGTTTTGGCTGGACAGTAGAAATGCGCATTCCTTATGCTGCGCTACGATTTTCAAGCGAAGACAAGCAAACTTGGGGAATCAATTTTTTTAGAGAAATACGCAGAGATCGTCAAAAATATACTTGGAATTTTATTGATTCTAATTTAGGAACTTTCACGCAACAAGCCGGGGTCTTAGAAGGAATTGAAAATATTAAACCTCCTACTCGACTCTTTTTAATGCCCTACTCTTCTTTTTATGTAAATGCCAGCGCTGCCCAAAAGACGATAGGAACTTTAAAAGGCGGACTTGATATTAAATACGGTATAAACGATGCATTTACCCTAGATGCGATATTAATTCCAGATTTTGGACAAACAAAATATGATGACCAAATATTGAACTTGGGGCCCTTTGAACAGCAATTCAATGAGAATAGATCTTTCTTTACTGAAGGAACTGATTTGTTTGCAAAGGGAGACCTCCTTTACTCTAGAAGAATTGGTGGTAGACCAGGTCGACGCGCCAATATTTCTGAGGAAGAAGTTTTTCTAGAAAACCCAGCTACAATTAATCTGGTAAATGCCATAAAGATATCTGGTAGAACAAAATCAGGTTTGGGTGTTGGGATTCTAAATGCCGTTACTGAAAAAACATATGCCACTATTTTAAACACTACAACCCAGGAGGTAAGAAAAGAAGAACTAGAGCCACTTACAAATTACAATGTTTTAGTACTTGATCAACGCTTTAGAAAAAATTCATCAGTGAGCTTGACCAATACCAATGTTACTCGTAATGGTTCTTTTAGGGACGCAAACGTGTCTGCGATTGCTTGGGATCTTAACACTAAGAAAAACACCTATAATTTAAACGGAAGTTTTAAATACAGCGTGATCAACAGTATCGAAGATAAGAAAGGTATTTATTCTACTTTGAATTTCGCAGAGACTAGCGGGAATTATCGCTACAGTTTTGGAGGCGATTTAGTCACTAAAGATTTCGATAATAACGATCTTGGAATCAATTTTGAAACCAATTATTTCAGCTTATATGGAAACACTAATTACCGTATTTTAAACCCCACAGATCTTTTCAATACATTCAAATTAAGTTTTAATGCCTACACTCAATTTCATAAAGAAACGAGTAAGATTCAATCAAACGAATTTAATGCTCAGCTAAATTTCAATACTAAGAATAACCATTATTTTAGTTTTGGTGTAGAAGCCAGTCCTATCGAATCTTATGATTATTATGAAGCTCGAACAGAGAATACTTATGTTATTCTACCAGAGCGATACAATTCTTGGTTTTACCTTTCGACTAATTACAACAATCGATTTGCAATAGACTTTAACCCTTCTTACACTATTTTTAGTGAGAACAAGCGAGAAACCTATGAGTTTTCTGTAGGGCCACGTTACCGTTTTAGTGATCGATTATCATTAGTTTATAGTTTCGATTTTCAAAGGCGAAATAACAATAAAGGTTATGTTGACCGCTTTGATGATGACCTTAATTCTTTTACAAAAGACCAAATCATATTTGCAAATCGAAATGTAGTTACTTACTCTAATTCGCTTTCGGCAAAGTACTCTGTAAACAGCCGCATGAACTTTAATATGGCCGTACGCCAATATTGGTCTTATGCAGAAAACAAGGAATATTTGAGCTTACAAGAGACCGGAAGATTGAGTGCAAACACGCTTTATAATGAAGATAAAGATTCGAGTTTTTACTCTTGGAATCTTGACTTATCGTACTCTTGGTGGTTTGCTCCCGGTAGCGAACTATCGATATTATATCGCAATAACGCAGCAAATTTTGACAGTCAAATTAACAAAAATTTCAATACTAACTTTACTTCATTACTTAACAACGAATCGCTAAATCACAGCTTTTCAATTAGTATAAAATATTTTATAGATTATAATAGCTTAAAAAGTAAATCATAAGGTGCATTTATTTTAAAATTATAAAGCTTCTATACATAATTTGTTAGAAAATTAATCTGATTCTTTAGTAATATGTAATACTTATTTTGATCCATAGATAGCATTTTTAAAACCATTATCTTTGTTTAAAATCACAATGACATGAACAAGAAAGTAATATTAATGATTTTAGACGGTTGGGGAAAATCTCCTGATCCTAAAGTTTCTGCTATAGACAATGCAAACGTTCCATACATAAATAATCTTTACAAGAATTACCCTAGCGCACAATTAAGGACTGATGGTTTACATGTAGGTCTGCCTGAAGGCCAAATGGGAAACAGCGAAGTAGGTCACATGAATTTAGGTGCTGGCCGAATTGTTTATCAAGATCTAGCTAAAATTAATTTGGCTGTAGCAAATAAAACCTTGGCAGAAGAACAAGTTTTAATCGATGCTTTTAAATTTGCGAAAACTAACAATAAGAAAGTACACTTTTTAGGTTTAGTTTCTGATGGTGGAGTACACTCACATACTTCACATTTGCGCGGATTAATCGATGCAACTCAAGACCACGGTTTACAAAACGTTTTTATACATGCCTTTACTGATGGTCGTGATGTTGATCCTAAATCAGGTAAAAAATACATTCAAGATTTAGAGAATTATATTGCGCCTACAACTGTAAAATTAGCATCTGTAATAGGGCGTTACTACGCAATGGATAGAGACAGACGCTGGGAACGCATCAAACTAGCTTATGATTTAATTGTAAACGGTCATGGAGAAGCTTCAAAAAATGCTATTGTAAGTATTGAAAAAAGCTATCAAGAGGAAATTACAGATGAATTTATCAACCCTATTGTTATGGTTGATGCCAATGACAATCCAGTAGCTACTATTGAGGAAGATGATGTCGTAATATTTTTCAACTTTAGAACAGACAGAGGTCGCGAATTAACGGAGGCACTATCACAACAAGATTTCCACGAGGAAAACATGCATAAGTTGAATTTGTATTATGTAACATTGACTAATTATGACGAGACCTACAAAGATGTAAAAGTTGTTTATAATAAAGACAATATTACTGAAACGCTAGGTGAAGTTTTAGAAAGAAACAATAAAACTCAAATTAGAATAGCAGAAACAGAAAAGTATCCTCACGTTACTTTCTTTTTCTCTGGAGGTAGAGAAATCCCGTTTAGAGGAGAAAAAAGAATATTACGCAATTCTCCAAAGGTGGCGACCTATGATTTACAACCAGAAATGAGTGCTTATGAATTAACAGATGCTTTAATTCCTGAATTAGAAAAAGAAGATGTTGACTTTGTATGTCTAAATTTTGCAAATGGTGACATGGTAGGACATACTGGAATGATGGATGCGGCCATCCTTGCCTGTGAAGCTGTGGATAAATGTGTCGAAAGAGTAATCACAACGGCAATCGCCCATGATTACACCGTACTTGTAATTGCAGATCACGGAAATTGCGAAACCATGATTAATCCTGACGGAAGTCCTAATACTGCTCACACCACAAATCCAGTTCCGTTTATACTAGTTGATAAAGACATTAAAAAAGTTAATGACGGAGTATTAGGTGACATTGCTCCAACAATTCTTGCTCTTATGGGCGTGGAGAAACCAGCAGTCATGACGCAACATTCTTTACTATAAACAACTTTTTTATACAGAGTAATTAACAGGCTATTCCTATCGAATAGCCTTTTTTTTTGTAAAAATTACGCTAAAAATATTGTTTTTAATAGTATTGCTATTATATTTGCAGAAAACAATATCAAAAATGAAAGATATCATCGCTTCTTTAAAAATTCAGGTGAATGAAAAGATCTTCGTAAAAGATCCCGAGACTAGTAAACTCGGTAAAAAAATCATTCAAGAGAGCATTTTATTAATTGATGCCATAGGTTTTGATAATTTTACTTTTAAAAAATTAGGAGAGAAAATTGGATCAAATGAAAGTTCGATTTACCGTTATTTTGAAAACAAACATAAATTACTAGTATATCTCTCCTCTTGGTACTGGAGTTGGATGGAATATAAATTGTTTTTTGCCACGACAAATATTGATAACTCCTTCGAAAAATTAAAGAAAGCGATCTTAGTGGTTACCGAAAAAGTAGAAGACGATGCTGCCACAGCACACATTAACGAATCTATTTTGAACAAAATTATCATCTCTGAATTTACTAAAACATTACACACTAAAGAAGTAGACGAAGAAAATAAGGAAGGTTTTTTCTTGATTTACAAGAGAGTAATCAATAGAATTGTACTTTTAATAAACGAAGTTGATCCTAAATATCCATTTGCAAAAAGTTTAGCATCAAATATTATTGAAGGCGCATTGCATCAACAGTTTTTAAGGGAGCATCTCACCACCATTACTAATTGCAATACCGAGATAAGTCCTGCTGATTTTTATATTCATTTGATCACAACCGTTCTAAAAAAATAGATTTAATATGACACCATTAAAAAGATTTTACAATTTACTCGCATTAGATAAAAAAGACATTACTCAGCTGTTTTTATATGCCATTTTTGCTGGTTTAATTAGTTTATCACTTCCATTAGGGATTCAAGCAATTATTAACTTCATCCAATCAGGACGTGTAAGTGTTTCATGGATTGTCTTGATTTTCTTAGTCGTTATGGGAGTTGCATTGGTAGGTTTCCTATCGCTAATGCAGCTACGAATTACAGAGAACTTGCAACAAAAAATCTTTGTACGTTCGTCATTTGAATTTGCAGTGCGCTTGCCTAAAATAAAGTTTGACCAATTGTACAATACTTATCCGCCAGAATTAGCTAATCGATTTTTTGATACGATGACAATTCAAAAAGGAACGTCAAAATTATTGATTGATTTTTCTGCAGCTTTACTACAAATTATCTTCGGAATTATCTTATTGTCGTTGTACCACCCCTACTTTATCTTGTTTGGAATAACGCTGCTAATTCTGCTTTATTTTATTTTCAAATTGTCTTACATTCCTGGGCTAGAAACTAGTTTGAAAGAATCTAAAAACAAATATAAAGTAGCCCATTGGTTGCAAGAAATGGCACGAAACAATTATAGTTTTAGAAATCAATTAAATTTTGATTACGGTTTACAAAAAAACGATTCCTTAGTTAGTGAATACTTGAACTACCGTGAAAAACACTTTAATATTATAAAGAGGCAGTTTACCCAATTAATTATTTTCAAAATAATCATTACAGCTAGTTTACTATCAATTGGTGGTTACTTGGTGGTTTCGCAACAAATGAATATTGGTCAATTCGTAGCTGCAGAGATTATCATTTTGTTAGTAATCAACTCGGTAGAAAAAATCATCATTGGGCTTGACACTTTCTATGATGTATTAACCTCTGTCGAAAAAATAGGTCAAGTAACCGATTTAACTCTGGAGGAAGAGTTTGATAATGACAGTATTGGTTATTGCTATTCTGACATTTCTTTAGAAACAGAAAGCCTGCAGTTCAAATTTCCAGATGCTAAGAATGCTACGTTAAAAGCCATTTCGTTAAAAATAGAACAAGGGGAACGCATTATAATAAACGGAGAAAATGGCTCAGGTAAAACTACTTTAATGCGTGTTTTATCTGGTTTATTAAAACCAACAACAGGTAGTTTATTTATCAATGACGCGACGTTTAAAAAAATTGATTTAAGACAATACCGTTCGCAAATAGGTAGTGTAATTCACGGTGAATCACCATTTGAAGGAACTTATTTAGAAAACATCACTTTTAATGATCCAGCAATCACTCAAGAAGATTTAAAATGGGCTATTGAGGGTGTGCAACTTAGTGCTTTTATTAAATCCCTACCGGATAGTTTAGAAAGCCCAATCTTTCCTGAAGGTCGCCAGCTATCCTCTTCTAATTCGCAAAAAATATTACTTGCTAGAAGCATTATACACAAACCAAAAATTCTATTTTATGAAGACCCCACAGATACGATGGATACAAATATTGCAAATGCAATAATCGACTTCATTACTGATGAAGCTCATAAATGGACAATAATTGTATCGTCAAAAAATCCATACTGGAAAACCAAGTGCAGTAGAGAAATCACTATGGAAAAAGGACGTATTGTACTAGACCAACAAAAATAATAAACGATGCTAAATATATCTGATAACAATAAAATGGGGGTTTCAAATTGGGATAAATTCCAAACCATTAGAAACCTCAACTTAAAATCTAACTCCCGCACTTTAAACAAGATTATTGTCTTCTTTTTCATCCTGGGAGTGCTAATTTTATTTCTGCCGTGGACACAAAACATATCTGGGTCAGGAGCTGTAACAACTTTAAAACCCAATCAAAGACCACAATCTATTCAAAGTGTTATTTCTGGTCGAATAGAAAACTGGTACGTGCAAGAAGGTGATTTTGTAAACAAGGGCGACACTATCTTATTTATCTCTGAAATAAAAGAAGATTACATGGATCCCAACTTGGTCGAAAATACGCAAAAACAAGTTCAAGCCAAGAAAATGTCCCTAGAGTCTTATGGATCTAAAGTATCTACATTATCAAACCAAATACAATCCATCGAATCAGAAAGAGGATTGAAATTTGAACAGGCACAAAATAAAATCAAACAGTCGCTGCTTAAAATAAAGAGTGACAGTATGGATCTTGTGGCTGTAAAAACCCAACTTAAAATTGCCAACACACAATTTGACCGTGCCATGCAATTGAATAAAGAAGGCTTAAAACCACTGACAGACGTCGAAGAAAAAAGATTAAAATTACAAGAGGTTGAAGCTAAAATCATCACGCAAGAAAATAAATTTTTATCAAGCAAAAATGAATACATCAATGCTAAAGTAGAAACTAATAGAATTAATGCGGAGTATGCTGAGAAAATGTCAAAAGCACAGAGTGATCAATACACTGCTTTAAGCAACCAGTTTGATACCGAAGCTCAAGTAAATAAGCTAGAGAATCAATATGCTAACTACAGCATAAGAAACGGTATGTACTATATTAAAGCACCACAAAGTGGTTATGTAAATAGAGTTTTGCAGGCGGGAATAGGACAAACTGTAAAAGAAGGTACTCCTATTGTGAGTATTATGCCTGCCGTTTTTGATATTGCAGTTGAAACATATATTGACCCAATAGATCTTCCCCTTGTGCATCGTGGTGAAAAAATTAGAGTTTGGTTTGATGGTTGGCCTACAATTGTATTTTCTGGATGGCCTGATGTTTCTTATGGAACTTTTGGTGGGAAAATCGTTGCTATAGAAAATTTCATTAGCGATAATGGTAAGTACCGTATGTTGATAGCTCCAGACAAAGAAGCTGAGCCATGGCCCAAAGAGATTAGCATAGGTTCTGGTGCAGAGACAATCGCACTATTAGATACAGTGCCAATTTGGTTCGAAATTTGGCGTATCCTAAATGGATTTCCACCTAATTACTATAAATCAGATGTTAAAACGACTAAAGAGAAAAAATAATGAAAAAACTATTGCTACTTTTTTTCCTTGTTGGAAACATCATTTATGGACAAGACCTTCCTACAAACGAATTCAGTTACAATGAATTTTTAGGCTATGTCAAGAAGTACCATCCACTGGTTAAAAGCGCCAATTTAGAGATCGACAAAGCACAAGCAAACTTGATGCAAGCAAGAGGTGGATTTGATCCAAAAATCGAGGTGGATTTTAAAGAAAAGCAGTTTAAGGATAAAGAATATTATTCAATACTCAATAGCAGCTTTAAAATACCAACCTGGTACGGAATCGAAATAAAAGCAGGTTTTGAAAACAATGACGGAATTTATTTAAATCCAGAAAATACCGTTCCAAATAAAGGATTAGCAGCTCTAGGGATTACCGTCCCTTTAGCTCAAGGTTTGCTAATCAATCAACGCATGGCAGATGTACGAAAAGCAAAAATTCAGTTACAGTTGTCACAAGCAGAGCAAAAACTTCAGGCAATTGAAGTGCTTTATGATGCCTCGGTGGCTTATTTTTCATGGAGAAAAACATTCAACGAAGTGAAACTTTATGAGACGTATAATAAAAATGCAATCATACGTTTTGAGGGTATCAAATCATTGATAAAACAAGGCGATAAGCGCGCTATTGATAGTATAGAAGCAGGAATTAGTCTGAAAAACCGACAATTAAGTCTTGAAAATGCACGATTAAAATTGCGAAAAGCACAATTATCGCTCGAGACCTATTTATGGCTAGACAATGTAATTCCTTTTGAACTTGCTGATGCAATGATTCCTGAGACAAATTTAGACCTTACTATTCAAGAAACCTTGCGTACTAATGACTTGACTCAGGTAGATTTTTCATTAGACACTCACCCTAAGATTAATGCGCTAAGGAATAAAATTGACATGTTAACGGTCGATAAAAAACTTAAAGCCAACATGTTGCTACCAAAAATAGATGTAGGGTATTCTTATATTTCAGAGCCGAGTTATATTGACGATTACCAATTTGAAAACTATAAGCTCAGCGTAAATTTTTACTTTCCACTGTTTCTAAGAAAAGAGCGCGGAAGTTTAAAACTAGCACAATACAAAATTCAAGAAAGCGAGTTTGCTTTGAGTTTAGAGCAGTTCCAACTTTCTAATAAAATTAGTGCTCAAAAATTTGAAATCGAAAGTTTGTCTAAGCAAAACGAAATTGTTAAAACCTTAGCTAGCGACTATAAAATCATGCTTCAGTCAGAGGAGCGCTTGTTTTCTTTTGGTGAAAGTTCGCTATTTTTAATCAATAGTAGAGAGAATAGTTTGATTAGTGCGCAGCTGGCCGCTATTGATTTAGAGAACAATTATTTTGTTTCGAATGCAAGTCTTTTTAAAATCCTAGCCAATCCTAATTAGATAATTTTAAAATCGTACTTTTGCAAACTGAAAATTAGAAAATATGATTATAGTAAAATCCCGTGAAGAAATAGAATTAATGCGTGAAAGTGCTTTAATTGTATCCAAAACATTAGGAATGATTGCTTCTGAAATAAAAGAAGGAGTAACTACATTACATTTAGATAAATTAGCAGAGGAATTCATTCGCGACCATGGAGCGGTGCCTAGCTTTTTAGGTTTATATGGTTTCCCAAACTCATTATGTATGAGTCCGAACTCTCAAGTAGTACACGGAATCCCAAACAACACACCGTTACAAAGCGGTGATGTGATTTCAGTAGATTGCGGGGCGTTCAAAAACGGATATCATGGTGATCACGCTTACTCATTTGAGATAGGAGAAGTAGCACCTGAAACTAAGAAATTATTACAAGTTACTAAAGAGTCTTTATATGTAGGTATCCGTGAATTTAAAGCTGGAAATCGCGTTGAAGATGTAGGTAATGCTATTCAAAAATATACAGAATCACACGGTTATGGTGTTGTTCGTGAACTAGTAGGACACGGTTTAGGGCAAAAAATGCACGAAGATCCTGAAATGCCTAATTACGGAAAACGCGGTCGTGGAAAACTTTTTGTAGAAGGTATGGTCGTTGCAATCGAACCTATGATTAATCAAGGAACTCGCAACATAAAGCAACATAAAGACGGATGGACTATTACCACTGCTGATAGTAAACCAAGCGCACACTTTGAACACGATGTAGCATTAATCGACGGAAAACCTGAGTTACTTTCTACTTTTGCTTATGTGTATCAAGCGCTAGGAATTGTAAGCAATGAAGAGGATGAGTTCAGAAAAGTTCCCTTGGTTCTTTAGAATTTAGTAGAGAGATTTTCTATTTAACGAATTCTATTATAAACTCAAATTAGTGAAATTCATACTAAGCATATAATTTGTGCTAATTCGTGAAATTCGTATCAAAATACAATCCAATGAAATCCGTGTTTAAACTTATACTTAATACAATCCCTCGTCCGCTGCTTATTCGTTTGAGTTATGTGGCACGTCCCGTGATTGCTTTTACGCTAAAGGGCGATAAATTTACTGATCCTATTGATGGTAAAAGCTTCAAGTCGATGTTGCCTTACGGCTACGAGACACAACGCAATAACGTATTATCACCAAGTACGCTTTCGCTTGAGAGACACAGGTTACTATGGTTGTATTTAAACGACAAAACCGATTTTTTTACCGCACCAAAAAAGGTATTGCATTTTGCTCCTGAGCAGGCGTTTTATAAGTTGTTTCGAAATCAAAAAAATCTTGATTACACCACAACCGATTTATTTTCACCACTTGCCGATGTCAAGGCGGATATTTGTGACTTGCCTTTTAAGGATAATCAATACGACGTTATTTTGTGTAACCACGTTCTAGAACATATTCCAGACGATACTAAGGCGATGCAAGAATTATATCGAGTTTTAAAACCTGGCGGAATGGCAATATTACAAATTCCGCAAGATTTGAATCGCGCAGTTACCTATGCAGATGACACTATAACAGATCAGAAAAAACGTGCTGAAATTTTTGGACAATACGATCACGTTCGTATTTATGGTCGTGATTATTTTGACAAACTTAGAAGCATTGGTTTTACAGTTATTGAAGAAGATTATACCAATAAAATTGCTCCTGAATTAGTAGAAAAATACTGCTTAGCCAAAGGTGAAATTATCCCTGTTTGCTTTAAATAAAATAACTATTACAATAAATAAAGCCTCTAGAAGTTATTACTTTTTAGAGGCTTTATTATTTATAAAATTTCCCACCACCTAAAATTATTTAGTAAAAAGTATTGGCCTGAGATTTGCTATAAATAGTCTGAAAGAGGTTTATTCGAATAAAAAACAGTATAAATTAGTATATTTAGCCTTTTAAAAGCTACCGTATCACATGAAAAAAAGCAGCACTTTTATATTGATTTGTCTCGTTCAATTTTGCTTTGCACAAATAGATGAGAATTTGACCACGCCAGTAAATATCAAGACAGTATCTTTTACACAAAACAATGTAAATGCAGTGCCAATATTTGTATTGGGAAGTAGTTTCCAACTTCAGTTTGACGATCTTTTTGGTAATGAAGCTGATTACTATTACGAAATTTTCCATTGTGATTACAACTGGCACCCAACACAAATACCTAAAGCCGAATATCTAGAAGGTTTTGACAATCAACGCATTCAAACCTATAGCAACTCGTTTAACACATTACAACTTTACTCCCATTACACTTTATCTCTACCCAATCAAAATACGTTAGGTTTAAAATTAAGCGGCAATTATATCATCACTATTCTTAATGACGCTAAAGAGGCTATTTTTTCTCGAAAATTTATTCTCTACGAAGAAGAGGTAAAGATTCCAATGCAAATAAAAAGAGCAAGAACCACTGCTAATTTACCCTTAAAACATAATGTAGAATTCTCTATAAATTCGACCGAACTTATTTTCCAGAATCCCTTAAAAAATGTAAAAGTGATGCTACTGCAAAATGGAAAATTTGATACTGCTATTAAAAATGTTGTTCCCCAATACACATTAGGCAACGACTTAGTTTACAAATATGACACTGAAACGCAGTTCTGGGCGGGAAATGAATTTTTATTTTTCGAAAATAAAGACATACGTGCCTCTGGAAATAATGTCGCTATTATTGACGCAAACACCGCTGTGTATGGCAGCCATCTTTTTACACACAACGCTAGAGCTAGCTTCCCCTACTCCTTTACACAGGATGTTAATGGAAATTTTCTTGTAAATAACATTAATGGGAGCGACAATACCGTAGAAGCAGATTATGCTTGGGTGTACTTTACACTTTCAGCGCCATCTTTTAGATTAGACAAGGATATTTACATCACTGGAATGTTTAATAACTATGCCCTATCAGAAGAGTATAAAATGGAATATAATGAAAAGAAGGGATTGTATGAAAAAGCGCTATTAATTAAGCAAGGATTCACAAATTATGAATATACAATAGCTGATAAAAAAGGATTTATTGATTTTGAAAACGCCATCGATGGGAACTTTTATCAAACAGAAAACAACTATACAGTACTAGTTTATTACAAAGAAAATACCGGGCGATATGATCGTGTTATAGGTAAAGCTGATCTAAACTCTATAAATATCGTCAATTAAAATATTAGTTAAATTCAATAATACAGTAACTAAATTTTGTATTTTTGTTATCATAACTCACACAAACAGCACAATTTAAATGGTTTCTCAAATAACAAGAGGCATAAAGATATCAGTATTAACTAGTTTTGAAGGTACATACTTTAAGAACTACAAGGTTCACTTTGCTTTTAGTTATGAGGTTACAATTGAGAATCACAGCAAAGATTCGGTACAACTTACCTCACGTCATTGGGAAATTCACGATGCGTTGAACGATATTGAAACAGTAGATGGCGACGGAGTTATTGGAAAAAAACCTATCTTAAAACCAGGAGAATTACACACCTACAGTTCTGGTTGCCTACTTGCTTCTCCTTATGGAGCAATGAAAGGTTATTTTAATATGATCAATTTCACCACTGCAAAAACATTTAAGGTTTTAATACCTAGCTTTAAATTGTCGGCTCCTTTTGCTTTGAATTAATACCTTTTAATTTAACATTTTTCACTTTCTTAAGCGGTATTTATCACTTTTTTGAATTATCCTTCGTACTTTTGTTATGCAATAATTTTTTCGCAAATTTCTGCTAAAATTATTACTAATACGAATGTCTAATCTTATCTGCTTTTTTTGCAGATGAACAAATCAAAATATCATGCTAAAAGGATTTTTTAACGTACCAAAAGCGGTAAATGAACCAGTAAAAGGGTACGCGCCAAATTCACCTGAAAGAGCAGCTGTGCAAGCGGCTTACACTAAAATGTGGAATGCTAAAATTGACGTGCCGTTATATATCGGTAGCGAAGAAATTAGAACTGGGAATACAAAAAACATGACAGCTCCTCACGATCACAAGCATGTCGTAGGTACCTATCACCTTGCTGAAAAATCACATGTTGAGAAAGCTATCGCAAATGCATTAGAATCTAGAGATGCATGGGCAGACATGGCATGGGAACAACGTGCAGCTATCTTCTTGAAAGCAGCTGAATTGATCGCGGGACCATACAGAGCAAGAATCAACGCTGCAACAATGATTGCACAATCTAAAAATATTCACCAAGCAGAAATTGATGCTTCATGTGAGCTAATTGACTTTTTACGTTTTAACGTAGAGTTCATGACTCAAATTTATGGAGACCAACCTTCTTCTACATCTGATATGTGGAATCGCTTAGAGTACCGTCCTCTTGAAGGATTTGTATATGCGATTACACCTTTTAACTTTACAGCAATTGCTGCTAATCTTCCAGCTAGTGCTGCTATGATGGGTAACGTTGTCGTATGGAAACCAAGTGATAGCCAAGTATTCTCTGCTCAAATTATTATCGAAGTTTTTAAAGAAGCTGGAGTTCCTGATGGAGTAATCAATGTGGTTTTTGGAGATGCTTTAATGGTAACGGATACCGTATTAGCGAGCCGTGACTTTGCTGGATTGCACTTTACAGGTTCTACTCATGTATTTAAAGACATTTGGGCAAAAATAGGAACAAACATTCACCATTATAAAACATACCCGAGAATCGTAGGAGAAACTGGAGGAAAAGATTTTATCATCGCTCACTCTAGCGCCAACCCTAAACAAGTTTCAACTGGAATTGTGCGTGGTGCTTTTGAATTTCAAGGTCAAAAATGTTCAGCAGCTTCGAGAGCTTACGTACCACAAAGTATGTGGCCAGCTGTTAAAGAACAAATTATCACTGATGTAAAATCAATGAAAATGGGGTCTCCAGAAGACTTTAGTAATTTTGTTACTGCAGTTATTCATGAAGGTTCATTTGATAAATTAGCTAGTTTTATTGATCAAGCTAAAAAAGATGCTGACGCTGAAATCATCGTTGGAGGAAACTACGACAAATCAGTAGGGTACTTTATTGAGCCAACAGTTATCGTAACTACAAATCCTCACTACTCTACAATGGAGACGGAATTATTCGGACCTGTGATGACTATTTTCGTTTACGAAGATGCAAAATGGGAAGAGACTCTTGAATTAGTAGATTCAACTTCTGAGTACGCATTAACAGGAGCTGTTTTCAGCACAGATCGTTATGCAATTGAAGTAGCAACTGTAAAATTACAAAACGCTGCAGGTAACTTCTATATCAACGATAAACCAACAGGTGCTGTTGTAGGACAACAACCATTTGGTGGAGCAAGAGCTTCAGGAACAAACGACAAAGCAGGTTCGCCATTGAACTTATTGCGTTGGGCTTCTCCTAGAACAATCAAAGAAACTTTTGTAACTCCAACAGATTACAGATACCCATTCTTGGGAGAATAATCCCCTAACCCCCGAAGGGGGAACAATAAAAAGCCCACAAGATTCCAGTTTTGAATTCTTGTGGGCTTTTATCATTATAGATTTTTAAGAAAGTAAAAAAAGTAATCTTCAACCGATATTCTCAGTCGCACTTTAAACTTTTAAACTTCAATTTCTTTTTCTACACCACAAACTTCAGCGGCAAGTGTACTACTTTTTTTGTTTCGAAAAATTCATCTTCAAAAAAGTCGGCTAAATTATATTCTGTTGCTTTAGGGAAATCTTTTAACTCTTCGGTTAAATCACCACCTTTTAAATATAGTATTCCGTTTTTTAAAGCGTGTTTTTGTTGCTTCTTGATTTTGGTTTTAACCCAAGAAACAAAATCCGGCATATTTGTTACTGCTCTACTAACGATAAAATCAAAATCTCCTTTTACATTTTCTGCACGCAGTTGCTCCGCTTTTACATTTTTAAGTTCTAAAGCGTCTACGACACCTTGTACTACTTTTATTTTTTTTGCGATAATGTCTATTAAATAAAAACGTGTTTCAGGATAAAGAATAGCTAACGGGATTCCAGGAAAACCACCCCCAGTTCCTACATCAAGCACGTAAGTTCCTGGTTCGAATTTCATCACTTTCGCAATTCCTAATGAGTGTAAAATGTGTTTGGTATACAACGCATCGATATCTTTTCTAGAAATCACATTTATTTTTTCGTTCCAATCGTGGTATAAAAAGTCCAATTTGGCGAACTGCTCTTTTTGCAAGTCGGTTAAATTGGGAAAATATTTCAAAATCTCGTCCATCGTTCAATTTTTTTAACAAAAGTACTGATTTTAACTCTTAAATATTTAACTCAATTTTGCAGAGTTGAAAATTTTAATAATTATCTTTGGAACTTATTACAATTTACATATGATTACATCGGCACCTACATTTGCTAAGCAAGATAAAATGAAGTTTTTTAGAACTCTTAACTCTCGGGTTAACAACTACTTCAAAGAAAACAATATTAAAAAAACAGGTAACTGGAGGTTGTACTTAAAGACCATCATTTTATTTGCCGTTTTTTTAGCACCTTATTTTTTAATACTCACCCTTGATATGCCATTTTGGGCACATTTACTATTGACCATTGTAATGGGAATAGGAATGGCAGGAGTGGGAATGAACGTGATGCATGATGGAAATCATGGATCGTATTCGAATAAAAGCTGGGTAAACAAATTCATGGGAGGAACTATTTATGTTCTGGCTGGAAACGTGTACAACTGGCAAGTACAACACAATGTGTTACACCATACCTATACTAATATCCCTGGTCATGATGAAGATCTAGATGCAGGTAGAATTATTCGTTTTACTAAAGAAGCAAAATGGCATAGTTTTCACCGTTTTCAACAATATTATTCGGTTTTTTTATACGGATTATTAACTTTCAACTGGGCGATTACTACTGATTTTAAACAGATGAGAAGTTACCTAAAAAGAAAATTATCTTATGGTGAAGCTAAGAGCCCAAAAATTCTTTGGACAACTTTAATCATTACAAAAATTATATACGTTTCTATTTGGATTGTTTTACCTATTGTAATTGGAATTACTTGGTGGAAAGTATTAATTGGCTTTTTTATCATGCATTACACTGCTGGATTAATTTTGAGCGTAGTATTTCAACTAGCACACGTTGTAGAGGAAACTACAAATCCATCACCTAATGAATTGGGAGAAATGGACAATACTTGGGCAATTCATCAATTATTTACTACGACCAATTTTGCTCCTAGAAATGCCATTGTAAATTGGTATACAGGCGGATTAAACCATCAAATTGAACACCATATTTTCCCTAATATTAGTCATGTTCATTATGGTAAAATAGCAAAGATTGTTAAGGAAACAGCGCAAGAATGCAACCTTCCTTATTATGAATATAAAACAATGCGTTCTGCTGTGGTTGCTCATTTCAAGCATTTAAAGGAACTAGGAATGAAACCTGAAATGGTCTAAAAACGGCTCTAGTATATGTTTATATACATTTCATTTTAAAGATAAAA
>TARA_R110002033_G_scaffold747_11_pt1 | contig 19820 bp, 16 predicted proteins | sample TARA_R110002033 | Tara Oceans TARA_R110002033 (sample SAMEA4397051) | marine metagenome | biome: Polar Biome; feature: [SRF] surface water layer (ENVO:00010504); material: water (ENVO:00002006), including particulate matter (ENVO:01000060) such as... | depth 5 m
GGTGAGACTTTTGACCTTACTCGTGAGCGTGTACGTCAAATCAAGGAAAAAGCAATTCGTAGATTAAAACATACTTCTAGAAGTAAAATTCTTAAAACATATTTAGGATAGTTATTCCTAAAGTTTAAAAGTTTTGAAGTTTGTGAATTTCATATATAATTCAAAGATATTCGACTTTTAAATAAAAACAAACAACAGTTTGATTGACTGTTCGTTTTTTGATTGATGATTGAAACTCCGGCTGATTACCGGAGTTTTATTTTTATTAATAAAACTCTCGGTCTGTTCGAGCACAGCTCTCGGGTTTCCGGAGTTTTATTTTTTATTAATAAAACTCTCGGTCTGTTCGAGCATAGCTCTCGGGTTTCCGGAGTTTTATTTTTTATTAATAAAACTCTCGGTCTGTTCGAGCATAGCTCTCGGGTTTCCGGAGTTTTATTTTTTATTAATAAAATTCTCGGTCTGTTTGAGCATAGCTCTCGGGTTTCCGGAGTTTTATTTTTCTACATCTTTTCTTCCTGACTAATAATAAGTTTTATTCTCCAGATTTAAATTTTCTAGTTCGAAATTTAAAATGTTCCAATCTGAATATTTGGTAAGTAAACCTACTACCTTTTGAATTGTTCTTTTTACACTCAATTCCTTCTTGTATTTATTTTAAAAAGTATCTTTGCAAAAACAACACTTACTTTAACTACTATGAAGAATACTTTAATCGCTCCATCTGTACTAGCAGCTGATTTTGCCAATCTACAACGCGATATCGAAATGATTAACAACAGTGATGCCGACTGGTTCCATATTGATATTATGGACGGTGTTTTTGTACCTAATATTTCGTTTGGAATGCCCGTACTTGAGGCTATAACTAGACATGCTACAAAAACAATTGATGTACACTTAATGATTGTTGATCCAGATCGCTACATTAAAACATTTGCTGATTTAGGAGCCAACATTTTATGTGTTCACTATGAAGCATGCACTCACCTACACAGAACACTGCAAGCGATTAAAAATGAAGGTATGAAAGCCGGCGTTGCTTTAAATCCGCATACTAGTGTTGATTTATTAGAGGATGTTATTAACGATATCGACTTGGTATGCGTCATGAGTGTTAATCCAGGTTTTGGAGGACAGTCGTTTATCGAAAACACCTATGATAAAGTTAAGAAATTGAAAGCTTTGATTGACCGTAAAGGGGCTAGTACTATCATCGAAATCGACGGTGGGGTAACTAACAAAAATGCAAAACAACTTGTCGAAGCTGGTGCCGATGTATTAGTAGCTGGTAGTTATGTATTTAAGTCAGAGAACCCAGCAAACACAATAGCTGATTTAAAAAAACTGACTAGTAATTAATTTTACTTCATTTAAAAAGAAGGGTCGGATTATTACGTAAAAGTAATTATCCGACCCTTTTTTTTAACATTTCTCTATAACTTTTCGAATTGCATATTTAATAAAATTGTTAGACTTTTGCATATGTAATATTAAGATTACATCAATTAACTCTTATATAAGAAATTTCTAATTATTTACTATTAATACGCCCTACAATCAGAATGAAGAAAAGTCACATTATTATGTTGTTTTTAGGTTTAAGTTATTTAAATGCAACTGCACAAACTGCAGATGAATATTACACTAAAGCTAAAAATTTAGAATTATTGCAAGACGATAAGGCAGCAATAAAAGAGTACAGCAAAGCTATCAAGAAAGAACCTAAATTCGAAAAAGCCTATATAGCTAGAGCTGCAGTCGAAAACAGACTTAAAAAGTACAACGATGCACTTATTGATTTTAATAACGCGATAGCTATAAACCCAAAGTCATTTAAATCTTATTTTCTAAGAGCTAAAACCAAAACCATTGTCAAGGATTACGCCGGCGCAGTAAAAGATTTAGATAAAAGTATAGAACACAATGATAAATACAGTAGCGCTTATAATGAACGTGCTCAAGTTAAATTGTTACTATCTGACAGAGAAGGTGCTTGCGAAGACTTGAATAAAGCAGCTTCCCTAGGTTTTCCTTATTCATTTGATTTTATCGAAAATAAATGTGAATAACACACAATTACTTAACAATATAATACAAACAAAGAAAGCCTCTAAAATTAATTTTAGAGGCTTTCTTTTTGTGGCCGCGACAGGGTTCGAACCTGCAACCCTCAGAGTCGAAATCTGATATTCTATCCAGTTGAACTACACAGCCAAAATAAGCTACATTAAGGCGTATTAATTATAGCCTTAATGCGAACTCATGTATTTTTAAACTAGTAACTTTTTAACTATAGCAGAAATGGTCTTACCCTCTGCTGCTCCACCAAGTTGTGCAGATGCTAATCCCATCACCTTACCCATTGATGCGATACCAGATGCACCAGTTTCTGCGATAATTTTAGCGATCACAGCTTCTATTTCAGCTTCACTCAATTGTGCAGGTAAGAACTTCTCGATAACAGCTACTTGAGCTAATTCTGGCTCTGCTAAGTCAGGGCGGTTTTGTTCTGTATAGATTCTAGCACTTTCTTTACGTGTTTTCACCAAACGTTGTAATAATTTAACCTCTTCATCTTCTGAAACCTCTTCTTTAGATCCTGAGGCTGTTTGTGCTAAAAGTAACTCTGATTTAATCGCTCTTAATGCTTCTAAAGCTACAGTATCTTTTGCTCTCATGGCTGTTTTAATATCTTCCATGATATTTGATGATAAACTCATATGTATTGTTTTATTAAATAAATTAATCTGTTTCTATCCTCTAGTGATGGTTGCCCCGGATAATAGTGAAAAGCATTTTAAAGATAAATGGATGTTTTTCTTAGGCTTGAAAAGCGAACAGAGGAAGCTCTTGAAAGTCATTAGAAAAAACCATTTATTAAAAAAATCTTGCAGCAAATAGCCGGATTAAGGCAAAGCAAAATTGCAGCTATTTAGTGGTGCGAAGATAAAAAAAATAACCCGAAAATTGCATTCAATTTTCGGGCTAATTTAAACATATATAACAACTGATTAATCTACATTATCATGTAAATAAGAATTGTTTGAACGCAATTGTAAATCATTATTACTATCTGTTCCTACTGATATTCTTGAGTTGGTATTATTAGGTTGATTGTTTGAGATATCGATACCTAAACGCTTGTACGCTGGCTCTTTCTCGTACTCATCGATTTTTGAAACATTATTATGAAACTTATAGTTAAACTCTTTAAGTTTCTTTCTTCTCTCGTCAGCTCTTAACTTAAGCGTTTCTTCAATAGTCATTTCCATTGGAGAAATTTCTTCAAATTTAGTAGCGTCATGTGCAGATTTATCCACTTGCTTCATTGTAATATTCAATTCAGCCGGAACTACTTCCTCAACTACTTTAGGAGTTGCTTTTGAACCTAAAAATTCATTTTCAATTTCCATGTATTCCTCTAGCGAATACTTGATGATCCCTTTATCAGATTGATCTGTAACAGGTACAAACTGCGTAGGTTGATTTACTTTTATATCACGCGTTTCTCTAGAAACTTCAAATACTTTCTCCTCTTCTATTTTTGCAATAGGCTCTGGTTTAGACAATGGTAGATCAAAAGAAAATGCGGTTTGCTCTTGTTGCTTTTCAGTAACTGTAGCTTGAGACTCCCTAGCTTGAGCTGCCGCTGAAGGAGTAATCGTAAAATCCATGTTGTTGTTAGGCGATACAATTTCGAATGCTACATCTAAACTATTAATAAAAGTAGACATCGCCATTAATTCTTCGTTTCCTGTAACAGGAACGATAGGTTGTGGCGCAGCAACAGGAGCCACAACAGCTTCTGGGGTTTCTTCGTCTTCTAACAAATCAAATACAATGCGTTGATCTGTAGTTTTTGGAGTTTCGCTTTCTAAATCAAATGCTGGAATTTCGTTTTTAGAAAGATTGTAAACACTTTTTTGCCCTTCTTCAAGCGTGTGAATTATTTTTTGTGGCTCTGTATTTACAATGCCATTTTGTTGTTCAATATCAAAACCAGTTGCAATAATAGTTACTGCGATGGCATCACCTAGGGTTTCGTCTTCACCAACCCCCATAATAATATTGGCATTGTGACCCGCTTCATTTTGAATGTGATCATTGATCTCTCCAATTTCATCTAAGGTAATTTCATTTGAGCCAGAAACGATGAGCAACAATACGTTTTTAGCACCAGTAATTTTATTATCATTCAATAACGGAGAATCTAAAGCAGAAACAATCGCTTCCTTTGCTCTATTTTCACCTTCAGCATTAGCTGATCCCATTATCGCCGTTCCGCTGTTAGACAATACAGTCTTAGCATCACGTAAATCGATATTTTGAGTATAGTGATGTGTAATTACTTCAGCAATACCTCTAGAGGCAGTTGCTAATACTTCATCAGCTTTAGAGAAACCAGCTTTAAAACCAAGATTCCCGTATACTTCTCTTAACTTGTTATTATTGATTACGATAAGTGAATCTACTTGCTTACGTAATTTTTCAATTCCGATTTTTGCCTGTTCTTGACGTACTTTCCCTTCGAATAAAAAAGGAAGTGTCACGATACCTACAGTAAGAATCTCTCTCTCTTTGGCCAATTGTGCAATTACTGGAGCAGCACCTGTACCAGTCCCACCACCCATACCTGCAGTAATAAAAACCATTTTAGTATTGCGATCCAACATTTTTTCGATCTCAGAGATACTTTCAATCGCTGATTGCTGTCCTACATCAGGATTTGCACCTGCACCTAAACCTTCTGTTAAGTTTACCCCTAACTGAATTTTATTAGGAACTGAACTGCTTTGCAATGCCTGAGAATCAGTATTACACACAATAAAGTCTACTCCTTTAATTCCTTGTTTAAACATGTGGTTTATGGCGTTACTTCCACCTCCACCTACACCAATTACTTTTATGACATTTGATTGGTTTTTTGGTAAATCAAATGAAATACTTCCAAATTCTGAGTTGCTCATCTTTTATTTGGTTTTTAATATTAATTATTAATTGTTGTTTTATTTTTATTAGGCTTTAAAGCCCTACTCTGCATTGTCAAGAAAATCTTTAATCTTATCGACATAACGATCAAAAAATGAACGCTTGATCTTATCTCCCGTAGACTCTTCTTTCTTTGCAAAATTATTATTTTCCTCTTCTTGTTCGCGCTCTTGAATTTCGCGTTCTTCAATAACCTCTTCTCTTCTCACTACTGGCGCTCTGTACACTGGTTTTGGCGGTGTAACTTCATCCATTCTAACCGCACTTTGCGTTTTGTTTTCGATACTATTCATCACTAAACCAACAGCCGTTGCATACAACGGACTAGAAAATTCTTCATCAGAATCTCCAGCTAAATGCTCGTTAGGATATCCAATTCTAGTATCCATTCCAGTAATATATTCTACCAATTGCTTGATATGCTTCAACTGTGCACCACCACCTGTAAGCACGATTCCTGCAATTAATTTCTTGCGTGGATCTTCATGACCATATGCTTTGATTTCAGTAAATACTTGCTCAACAATCTCTACTACACGAGCGTGGATTATTTTAGAAAGGTTTTTTAACGAAATCTCTTTTGGTTCTCTTCCTCTTAATCCTGGAATAGAAACAATCTCGTTGTCTTTATTTTCACCAGGCCAAGCAGAACCAAATTTCACTTTTAACAATTCAGCTTGCTTTTCTATAATCGAACAACCTTCCTTGATATCATCAGAAATTACATTTCCTCCAAAAGGAATTACCGCAGTATGACGGATAATACCATCTTTAAAAATGGCTAAATCTGTCGTTCCACCACCTATATCGATAAGGGCAACTCCAGCTTCTTTTTCTTCTTGACTTAAAACCGCATCAGACGAAGCCAAAGGCTCTAGCGTTAAGCCAGACAATTCAATACCTGAACTTTGAATACAACGTCCTACATTGCGTATAGATGAGGCCTGACCTACAACAACATGAAAGCTAGATTCTAGCCTTCCACCGTACATTCCTATAGGCTCTTTTATTTCAGATTGTCCATCGATTTTAAATTCTTGTGGCAACACGTGAATAATTTCTTCACCTGGTAACATGGCCAATTTATTTACCTGATCGATTAACAATTGAATGTCTGCACCACCAATAACTTCTTCTGGATTATTTCTGCTAATGTAATCTGTATGCTGGATACTACGAATGTGCTGACCAGCAATTCCTACTACAACATCTTTTATTTTATAACCTGAATTATTCTCCGCTTCATGTATTGCTTGCTGGATAGACTGAATAGTTTGTGTAATATTATTTACAACACCTCTGGCAACACCTAAACTTTTAGATTTTCCAACACCTAAAATCTCAAGTTTCCCGTACTCATTCTTTTTACCTATCATGGCAACAATTTTTGTTGTCCCAATGTCTAGACCCACTGCAATGTTCTCTTTTTCCATTATCTATTATTTAGTGCAAACTACTTGTTTTGTAAATCTGAGATCTATTTTTTTATATTTATATAACGAACTATCAATAACTGCTTTTTGAAAAAAAGCTTTATAATCCTCAAATTTTCGTTCAACATTTCTTAAACTACCAAAATCAATGAAGTAATCAAAGTTTCTGTTGTACATTTTTAGACTTCCATTGGGCATAACTTCGATAGCAATGATGTTTTTTTTCAAAAAATCATCCTCATAAATAATGCGCAACAGCTGTGTTATCTCCTCGTTATTTTTTTTATTAATCACTCCTGAAACAAGCGGAACTCTTGCCGTAAAATTTGTAGACAATGGCATCACACCCCCTTCATAATCAATGTAAAAGGATTCGTTTTCATTCAAAATCCTTGCTATTGGGGTCTTTTGTTTAACGACCGCCTTTAGCACTCCATCGATAGTCACATTTACATTCGACTGCTCAATTAAGTCGTTTGTATTTAAGAGATGCTCTAACTTATTCAAATCTAATTTAACTTTTTGAATAGTTGGGGCATTCTCGCTATTTTCTATCAACAATTTATTAACCGTTTCTTTCTTCATGAAAAGTGCATTATCACCTTCAAATTGAACCACAGTTTTATTAATTTTTCTACTCTCATTACGTGCCGATGTAAATGAAAATAGAAAAGCCACTAACACGAACATTAGCACCAATCTAATATTTTGCCAGTTAATTTTTTTCATTCAAAGCTTCTTTTATCGTTCCTACCATCTCACCAATATCTCCTGCACCAATAGTTACAATTACTTCAGCATCGCTACTCAATATAGCTGCTATCAAATTTTCTTTTTTCGAAAGCTCTTTTTTATCATTTGTCATTTTTGACAATAACCATGTAGAATCTACACCCTCTATAGGCAATTCTCGAGCCGGATAGATATCTAGCAAAAGTACTTCATCAAACTTTGACAAACTACTTGCAAAATCCTCTATAAAGTCTCTTGTTCTACTGAACAAGTGTGGCTGAAAAATAGCCAACACTTTCTTACTTGGATACAATTCACTCACTGCCTGATATACAGCATCAATCTCTGTAGGATGGTGCGCATAATCATCTATGTATGTCAACGCTTCGCTTTTAATTTGGTACGAAAACCTTCTTCGTATTCCTTTAAAAGTTGCCAACCCATTTGCAATCGCAGTTGTTTCAAGACCATAAATCTTTGCCATCGCAATTGCCATCATTGCATTCATTAAATTATGTCTGCCCGGCAAAGCGAATTTTAAATCTTTAAGAATTTCTGTAGGAGTAACTACGTCAAAAACGTACACTCCATCTTCTATACGAACATTTACCGCCTGATAATCGGCTGCCTCATTTACCGCTACAGTTAATCCCTCAAGAGGCAAATCTGTAGTTATAAACAGCTTCGATTTATCTTTAATTTTAGCCGCAAATTCAACAAACGACGCTTCAATTGCATCACTTGTACCATAAATATCTAGATGATCTGCATCCATCGATGTGACGCATGCAATATCGGGGTGCAAATGTAAGAAAGAGCGATCAAATTCATCGGCTTCAACGACAGTAATTTTAGCGCCACTACCAATTAAATTTGAATTATAGTTTTCAACGATACCACCAATGAACGCAGTTACGTCAGCACCAGATTCATACAAGATATGACCTAGTATTCCAGAGGTAGTAGTTTTGCCGTGAGTACCAGCTACAGCGAAGCAAAAAGAGTCTTTTGTAATCAAACCTAGGACTTCTGCACGCTTCTTTATTATAAAATTATTGGTTAAAAAATAATTCCACTCTTCATGTTTAGCGGGAACGGCTGGAGTTGTGATTACTAAAGTGTTCTCGATATTAAAATTCTCAGGTATTAAATCTACGTTGTCTTCAAAATGAATTTCGATTCCGCTCTTAATTAACTCAGTCGTCAAAGTAGTAGGTGTTTTATCGTAACCAGAAACCTGCTTGCCTATATTTTTAAAATAGCGCGCAAGATTACTCATCCCAATACCACCTATACCTATTAAGTAAACGTTATCAATTTGATTTAAATTCATTTTTTTGTTTTATATTCAAAAGTCATTCGATAGCAATTATCGTACTCCTTTTTTCTTTTCGATTAATTTTACAATTTCATTTACAATATCCTGAGTCGCTTTTGGTCTAGCTAATGCTTTACAGTTTGCGCTCAATTGTTTCTGTTTTTCGGTATCTAATAAAAGCTCTTTAAAAACAGTCTCAAACACGGTATCTAATTCATATTCCTTCAAAAGCAGTGCCCCGCCTTGATCAACAATTGCTTTAGCATTTTTTGTTTGATGATCTTCGGCAACGTTAGGCGATGGAATGTAAATTACTGGCTTACCCACGATACATAATTCAGATACTGAAGACGCTCCTGCTCTAGAAATAATGATATCTGCAGCTGCATAAACAAGATCCATTTTTTCAATAAATGGCACGACTTGAATGTTGTGCGCTTCGTATTTTTTATATTCTTCGAAATATAGCTTACCACATTGCCAGATAATTTGCACCTCCTGAGAAATAATATTCGTTCTTGATTTCTCGATCAACTGATTGATACGTCTCGCACCTAAACTCCCTCCCAGAACTAATAAGGTTTTCTTGTTTGGATCTAATTTGAAATATTCAATTGCCTGCTCTCGCTTACTATCAATATCAATTAAATCTTGTCTCACAGGGTTCCCTGTCAAACACAATTTATTTTGTGGAAAAAAGCGTTCTAAATTTTCATAAGCAACACAAATTGAGTGGGCTTTTTTACCTAACAATTTATTAGTGATTCCAGGGAAAGAATTTTGTTCCTGAATCAATGTTGGAATATTCATACTATTTGCCATTTGCAATAATGGACCACTAGCAAAACCACCTGTACCTATTACGACATCAGGTTTAAATGCAGTAATTATTTTTCTAGATTTCCATAAACTATCTACTAATTTAAAGGGAAACATAGCATTCTGTAAATTTATTTTACGCTGTAATCCAGAAATCCAAAGTCCTTTGATAGCATATCCTGCTTGCGGTACTTTTTGCATTTCCATCTTATCTTGAGCGCCGACAAATAATATTTCAGCATCAGGAAAACGTAACATCAATTCATTTGCAATAGCAATTGCAGGGTAGATATGTCCACCTGTTCCACCGCCACTTAATATGAATTTATACTTCGTCATTTTTACTTTTTTAATTTTATTTACCAAATACTGCTTTCATTGGATTTTCGCTCTTTTCTTCGATCGAATAATCATCTTCTGAATTTTCTGCTTTTTCACCTGCTAGTTCGCGATCAATTATTTTTTGTAACGCTTCCTCTCTTTTAGCAGCAACTTGTTGTTCTTGTATTATTTCGTCTTCTTTTTTAGTCACACTTATAATGATTCCTAGTGCAAAACAAGTCATCCATATAGAACTACCTCCACTACTAATTAGGGGTAATGTTTGTCCCGTTACCGGAAGGAGCTCTACAGCAACAGCCATGTTAATCATCGCTTGAAAAATCATTGGAAAACCCAAACCAACTACTAGTAACTTACCAAATAGTGTTGTCGCTTTGTGTGCAGCAATAACAAACCTAAACAGAAGCAGCAAATACAATCCTAACACTAAAAAACCACCAACTAAACCATATTCTTCAACAATAATAGCAAAGATAAAATCAGAGGATGACTGTGGTAAAAAATTCTTTTGGACACTTTTACCCGGTCCTAGGCCGTATAATTTACCAGATGCGATTGCAATCTTTGCTTTCTCGATTTGGTAATCATCTTCATCAGGTTTATCAGTGGTATAATTTTCAATACGACTTGACCATGTACCTACTCTACTAAAAAAACGAGAATCAGGAAATGCCTTTCCAATTAGAACAAAAAACGTTAGCGCCACAACTCCAGTCCCAATGATGACTCCAATATACTTCACAGGATACTTACCTATAAATACAAGCATAATTACCATTGCAAAAATCAAAGCCGTAGTCGAGAAATTGGCAGGTAGAATTAAAATCAAAGTCATAAAAACTGGAGCCCAAAGTTCTTTTAACGATTCTTTAAAATCAACTGGCTCCTCACGTGTTTTAGAAAGATATCTTGCTACATAAATGAATAACATTAATGATGCCAATGTAGATGTTTGAAAAGTGATTCCCACAAAAGGAATTTGGATCCATCTACTAGCATTAGCACCTGCAATTACAGTACCTTTTATCAATGTATACGCTAGCAGAACCCATACGACGGGCAATCCTATTTTTGATATAGCTCTAAAATAATGGTATGGAACACGATGCACTAAATAAATGATCAAAAATCCAATACAAATGTGTGCTAAATGCTTCAACAAATAACCCAATGTATTTCCAGTTCCATGTCCGAGATAAGCCAAATTGCTACTCGCACTAAAAACTGGCATAAAAGAAAACAGCGCTAATAAAGCCACAAATGACCATATTACCTTATCCCCTTTTAAATTTTTTATTAAGTCTTTCATCATTACTTTTATGCGCTACAACTATTATAAATTTTGTACGGCTTGCTTGAATTGGTTTCCTCTGTCTTCATAGTTCTCAAATAAATCAAAACTTGCACAAGCTGGCGATAATAAAACAGTATCTCCTTTCTCTGTAAATCGTTGCGCCATTTTAACAGCGTCATTCATATTATTTACCTCAATCATATCATCAACAACATCTCCAAAGGCATCGATAATCTTTTTATTATCAACTCCAAGACAAACAATAGCCTTTACTTTTTCACGCACAAGTGACATTAACTCATTGTAGTCATTTCCTTTGTCTACTCCACCTACAATCCAAACTGTGGGTGTATTCATACTATCTAAGGCAAAGAATGTAGCGTTTACATTTGTGGCCTTTGAATCATTTATATACTGAACGTTTTGAATTTTTAATACACTTTCCAGACGGTGTTCTACACCTTGAAAATTTGATAAGCTCTCACGAATAGTTGCTTTTCTAATTTGCATCAATTTTGCTACAGATGTTGCTGCCATTGCATTTTTCATATTATGTTTTCCTTCTAAGGCAATCGCTTCTGTTTCCATTTTAAAATCTTCTTGATTTATTGATACTTTCATTGTATTATCTTTTATAAAGGCCCCTTCTTCAAACATTTTCGTTAGAGAGAAAGGAATTAATTTTGCTCTTGTTTTGTTATTCTGTAACCAGTTTGTGATCGCTTCATCGTCTGCGTCATAAATCAAATAATCTTCTTCTGTTTGATTCATTGTTATTCTAAACTTTGAATCAATATAATTTTCATATTTATAATCGTAACGATCTAAATGATCCGGACTTATATTAGTAATTATAGCAATATGTGGCTTGTAATTGACAATTCCATCAAGCTGAAAACTACTTAATTCTAATACATAAGAATCAAAACTATCATTAACAACCTGCCATGCAAAACTCTTACCTATATTACCACCAAGTCCTACATTTAAACCAGCCGACTTAAGCAAGTGATATGTAAGCATTGTTGTGGTCGTCTTACCATTACTGCCCGTTATGCCTATCGTAATCGCTTTTGTAAAAGCTGCTGCAAATTCTATTTCAGATATGACTGGAATTCCTTTTTCAACCAGCTTTTTTACAATGGCAACCTTTTCAGGAATACCAGGGCTTTTCATCACAACAGTCGCATTCAAAATTTTACTTTCCGTGTGCTGCTCTTCTTCCCATGCAATTTTGTTATCTGTAAGAACTTGTTTATACTTGTCTTTTATTTTTCCAAAATCAGAAACAAAAACCTCGTATCCTTTTTCTTTACCTAAAATTGCTGTTCCTACACCACTTTCTCCTCCTCCTAATACAACTAATCTCATCTTATCTTAGTTTTAAAGTGATGATGGAAAGTATGGCTAACATGATAGCTACAATCCAAAAACGTGTTACAATCTTACTTTCGTGATATCCTTTCTTCTGATAGTGGTGATGCAAAGGCGACATTAGAAAAATTCTTCGGCCTTCGCCAAAGCGTTTCTTGGTATATTTAAAATAGCTAACTTGAAGTACTACTGATAAATTTTCGACCAAGAAAACTCCACATAATAACGGAATTAACATCTCTTTACGAACAGCAATTGCAAGCACTGCGATGATTCCACCAATCGTTAGACTTCCTGTATCCCCCATAAATACTGATGCGGGATAAGAGTTGTACCATAGAAATCCTATGAGCGACCCAACAAAGGCTGCAATAAATACAGTCATCTCTCCTGAGTTAGGGATGTACATTATATTTAAGTAATTCGAAAATATAATATTACCCGAAACAAACGTAAATATCCCAAGCGCGAGTACTGAAATTGCAGATGTACCGGCAGCTAAGCCGTCGATTCCATCAGTTAGGTTTGCACCATTTGAAACTGCAGTGATAATGAAAATAACAATTGGAATGAAAACAATCCAAGCCCATTTTTCATATCCTTCACCTGTCCAGGAAAGTAGTTCAGCATAGTCAAACTCATTATTCTTAAAAAATGGAATTGTAGTTGCTGTAGATTTTTCCTCAACTGGCGGAGGAGTGACAACATAACCGGTAGTTTCTTTAAAAACATCTGTTTTACCAGTATCTGTACGAACCGTAACCCCTTGATGGAAATATAAAACCACACCTACGATCAAACCTAAACCTACTTGACCAAAAACTTTGAAAATACCTTTTAACCCTTGCTTGTCTTTTTTAAAAATCTTTATGTAGTCATCTATAAACCCAATTGTCCCCATCCAGAGTGTCGTTACAATTAACAAAACCACATAAATATTATGCAATTTTGCAAATAACATTACAGGAACTAGTGTTGCAAAAATGATTATCAACCCACCCATAGTAGGCGTACCTGCTTTTTCATTTTGACCTGCTAATCCAAGCTCTCTAACCGTTTCTCCTACTTGCTGGTTGCGTAAAAAATTAATAATTCTTTTACCGTAAACAGTCGATAATAATAGTGACAGCAAAAATGCTAATGCCGATCTAAAAGTGATGTATTGAAAAACACCCGTTCCAGATATATTTAATACTTTGTCTAAATATTCAAATAAGTAATACAGCATATTTTATTATTTATCTAATTGTTCTAAAATTTCTTTCACTATTTTCATATCATCAAAATCGTTTCTTACTCCTTTTATTTCTTGATATGTTTCATGCCCTTTCCCTGCGATTAGAATAATATCATTAGGCAAGGCTAATTGACAAGCTGTTTTTATTGCTTGTTTGCGATCAGTGACAGCAACAATCTTCTTATAATTTTGCCCTGCTACACCCTTTTCCATTTCTTCTATTATTGTAGCTGGATCTTCATTTCTAGGATTATCCGAAGTTAAGACTACTTTATCACTAAGTTCAGAAGCTATACTAGCCATGATAGGACGCTTGGTTTTATCTCTATTACCACCGCAACCTACTACTGTAAGTAACTGTTCATTTTTAGTTCGAATATCATTAATCGTCTTCAATACATTTTCTAAAGCATCTGGTGTATGAGCATAATCTACAATTGCAGTTACATTACTTTTTGAAACGATATATTGAAACCTTCCTGAAACACTTTCAAGATTTGATAAAAGACGTAAAACCTCTAGACTATCTAAGCCTAAGGCTATCGCAGTACCGTAAATTGCTAACACATTGTAGGCATTAAAAGTCCCAATTAGCTTTACCCATACTTCATTGCCATTTACTTTCAGTAACAAGCCTGACATTTGGTTTTCTAATATTTGAGCTCTATAGTCAGCAAAAGATTTTAAAGCATACGTATATTTTGTAGCTACAGAGTTTTGTAACATAACAGCTCCATTCTTATCATCAATATTCGATAATGCAAAAGCCGTTTTTGGCAAGTTGTCAAAGAATGATTTTTTCACATCTCTATATTCTGCAAAAGTGGGATGATAATCTAAATGATCGTGTGACAGATTAGTAAACACACCTCCAGTAAAATGAAGTCCTTCTGTTCTTTTTTGATGAATTCCATGTGAACTCACCTCCATAAAACAATACTCCACCCCAGCAACAATCATCTCGTTCAAAAAATGATTAATTGTTAGCGAATCAGGAGTTGTATGTGTAGCTTTAAACTCAACGTGATCGACCATTATTTTAACTGTCGAAAGTAAACCAACTTTATAACCAGCGTTTATAAATAATTGATACAATAAGGAAGCAATAGTAGTTTTACCATTAGTTCCTGTAATTCCTACTAATTTTAACTTAGCTGAAGGATTTCCATAATAATTTGCTGCCATTAAGGCTAAAGCTTTATTAGTGTCCACAACTTTTATATAAGTAACGTTGCTATTTAAAACCTCGGGCAGTTGGTCACATACAATCGCTTTTACACCAGCTTGAATAGCTGTATCTATAAAATCATGTCCATTAGAAACTGTACCTCTAATAGCAACAAATACATCATTCAATTCTAATTTTCTAGAATCAAATTCAATTTTATTGATCGCTACATCATTTGCACCGTGAAGTGCATCAATAACAACATTATCTAGTATATTTTTAAGTATAATCACAGTAATTGTAGCGTTATGGTTTCATTCTTTAATAATTCTTGACCTTCAAGAGTTGATTGACTTTTTACTTTTCCTATTCCTACCGTTTTCACATGGTAGCCTAAGTTTTCTAAGAGTGCAATGGCATCCATTCCTGGCATACCTTTTACGTTAGGTACTCCTTTTTTAGTTTTTTGCAACTTAGCATAATAGCTATCGTAATTCTTTTCTTGTTTAGCAATCTTCTTATTTAGATTTTTGATTTCGTTTGTCGAAGGAACATCTGTAAATATTTTTTGAGCGATTCTTTTAAAAACAGGTCCCGCAACTCCAGCGCCATAAAAATCACCATTAGCCGTACTAGGTTTATGAACCACAACAATACACGAATACTTAGGATGGTCTGCCGGAAAGTATCCTACAAAAGAAGACGCATAGTACATTTTTGTACCATCTCTTTTTCCATAATTTACCTGAGCTGTTCCTGTTTTACCAGCCATAGAAAAATCCTTTGAATACAACTTTGCTGCTGTTCCTTTTTTAACCACATTTTCAAGAACGGCTTTTAATTTCTTGATAGTTTCAGGTGAACAAACTCGAGGATTGATCACTTCTTTTTCGACTTTTAATATTGTTTTATTCCATTCTTTAATTTCTGAAATAAATTGTGGTTTGACCATTACTCCATTGTTAGCAACTGCATTGTAAAATGTCAAAGTTTGCATGGGAGTTACAGAGACTCCGTAACCAAAAGCCATCCACTGTAGTGAGATGTTACTCCAATGTTTGTCTGTAGGTTGAGGAATATGAGGCCTTCCCTCTCCCTCAAAATCCATATGTAACTTTTTATTAAAGCCCCACGAATTCACATGATTCACAAACTTAGAAGGTCGGTCTTTGTAATTGTCATATACAGACTGGACCATAACTGTGTTAGATGATAATTCAAACCCTCTTGCAAGAGATATTTTACCGTACCCACCATGATGTGAATCTCTAACAGCCTTACCAGAATAGCGAATTTCACCGTTAAATGTGTTGTACACCGTACTAGTATCGGCCACTTTATCCTCTAGAATTGCCATCAAATCCACTAACTTGAAAGTAGATCCGGGTTCGTGTGATTCAGCTACAGCATAGTTTGTCGTCTCATAATAGGTACCGTCACTTGCTCTTCCCAAATTTGAAATCGCTTTTACTTGTCCTGTTTCTGTCTCCATTACAACGACACAGCCGTGATCTGCTTCATAATCCTGCAACTGCTTCAATAAGGCATGGTGTGCAATATCTTGAATATATACATCGATTGTTGAGATCACATCGTATCCATCCTGTGGATCTATTTCATTGATATCTCTTATGGGTTTCCACTGCCCTTTTGCAATTTTTTGCTTAAGTATCTTACCGTCTTTACCGTTTAAGTATTTACGGTAAGCCCATTCGATACCTTTCCCGTCAGATTCACCATTTGCCGAAGTTCTCTCGTAGCCTATTGTACGTTCAGCGATTTTTCCTATTGGATGCTCTCTAACCGTTTTTTGTTCTACAATTATCCCTCCTTTATAAGCACCAAGCTTAAACATTGGAAAATTCTTAATTTTAATATAATCAGTATAGCTCAAATTTCGAGAAATGAGATAATATCTATTATTGTTTGCGCGTGCTTTTCTTAATTCATTCTGATAGTAAGAACCAGATTTTCCTAAAACCGTCGAAAGAGAATCTGCTAGAGCGCCTACATTTTGTTCGAAAACAGCAACAGTGGGAGCTTTAGCATCAAAACGAATTTCATAATTCGGAATCGAAGTAGCCAGTAAACTACCATCTGCCGAGTAGATATTCCCTTTATTTGCGGGAATTACAAAATTTCTAACAGTACGCTCTTTTGCTAATTTGCGGTAATAGTCACCATCAACCCACTGTATATTAGTAAGTTTGACAGCGATTCCCACAGCCATTACAAAAATGAAAATAGCTACGACATAAATGCGATATGATATGTTTTTATCTTCTAATGCCATATTTTTTTCAGAAAAGATTTTTCTGCTTCTTTTTTAACTTTAATTTTTACTGGAGGAACGGTAGACGGATAAATTTCTTTTGCAATCATTTTTTCCGAAACTGTCGATTCCATTCTCAACTTCATTAACTGTGAGCGCCTATCTACAAACTCTGATCGCAATTCCTTTACCTCACTAGTAAGCTCAGCAATTTTAAATACTTTTTGCTCAAACCTTTGAGTGTTTGCAATCATTATAATCGCTAGTAGAATTACAAAAACTATAAAACGCCAATTTTTTATCGCATCATCATCGATTAAAAACCTTGCTTTTAATATACCATAGATACCCGTTTTCATAAATCAACTTTATATTTTTTGAGCAATTCTCAACTTAGCGCTACGCGCCCTATTATTTTCTTTAATTTCAACAGCATTTGGTATCACTAATTTTCCAACTGTTTTAAAAGGCACTGAGAAATTCCCAAAGAAATCTCTTTCAGGCTCCCCTTCAAACATTCCGTTTTTCATAAAACGCTTCACTAGTCTATCTTCAAGTGAATGGTAAGAAATGACACTCAACCTACCTTCTGGTTTTAAGACTTCTAAAGACTGCTCTAGAAACTCCTTTAAAACATCCATTTCGTGATTTACTTCAATTCTTATTGCTTGATATATTTGAGCTAAGATTTTATTTCGAACCTTTTCAGGTAAAAATTTTGCCAAGATATCTTTTAATTCATCTGTTGTTTTAATAGGATGAACCTCTCTAGCTTCAACAATAGTTCTTGCTAATGCAGGAGCACTTTTTAATTCTCCATAATCTAAAAACACTCTTTTTAAATTAGCATCATCATATTCATTGACAACTTTATAAGCATTTAGGTCATTTTTTTGACTCATTCTCATATCTAAATCAGCATCAAAACGAGTAGAGAAACCTCTTTCAGGAACATCAAATTGATGGGATGAAACACCCAAATCTCCAAGTATTCCGTCAACACTTTTTACACCATTAAAACGAAGAAATCGCTTCAAGTGTCTGAAATTCTCATTGATTAAAACAAAACGGTCGTCCTGCAAAGCATTTGCTAAAGCATCTTCATCTTGATCAAATGCAAATAACCTTCCCTCTGGACCTAGTCTACTTAATATTTCTCTTGAGTGACCACCGCCACCAAAAGTCACGTCTACATATATACCGTCAGCTTTAATCGCTAAACCATCAACTGATTCCTTTAATAATACTGGATTATGATATTCCATTGTCATCTTCATTTAAATTTCCCATTACATCTTCTGCTAAGTCGGCAAAATCTACATCATCACCGCTTATTGATTTTTCATACAAATCTTTATCCCAAATCTCAACGATATTAACCGCTGAAGAAAAAACAACATCTTTAGCAATTGTTGCAAAAGAGACTAAATCCTTAGGAATCAATAAACGACCTAGTGAATCGATTTCAACCATTTTAACACCCGCAGTGAAGCGACGGATAAAATCATTGTTCTTTTTCACAAAGCGGTTTAGCTTATTGATTTTTTGCATCATTACATTCCACTCTTCCATTGGATACAATTCTAGACAAGGTTGAAAAACCGAGCGCTTCAAGACAAATCCGTCTTGAAGAGAAGCAGCCAATTGCTTTTTAAGGGGCGCAGGCATTAAGACCCTCCCTTTAGCATCGACTTTACACTCGTATGTACCTACAATTGAATTCAAATGAAATTTATAAAATGATTTAAGCAAAAATATAAAATATTTACCACTATTTACCACTATATCCCACTTTGTTAATAAGTTTACCCACTTCCCACTGTAACTAGCTAATTTTTAGTAAATCAAGCTGTTAACTTCTTAAAAGGATCAGTGTAGGAATATTCACTGTGACTTCTTTAATGATAAATTGACACTAATTTTTTAACATCATTTAGGGATAAAATGGTGAAATTATAAGTAGAAATTACAGCCGCAAGTGCATTTTGAGTAATCATACTATTAAAATATTGCAGCACCAAAAATATTCTCTTCAAAAAGAGTTATCAAAAATTCATATTAATGTATTAAATCCTATATTTGTCAAAATTGAAAATTCGCATTTTAACACATGGACAAAAACTATAAAAAAGAAGGTAAATACAGCTATTATGAAGCTGGAGAAGGAACGCCTATTGTAATCTTGCATGGCCTAATGGGAGGGCTAAGTAATTTTGACGCTGTTGCTAGTTACTTTTCTGAAAAAGGATATAAAATAGTTATTCCAGACTTACCCATTTACACTCAAAATATCTTAAAAACTAACGTAAAGAGCTTTGCTAAATATGTAAAAGATTTTATCACTTTTAAAGGTTTTGAACGTGTGATTCTTTTAGGAAATTCTCTTGGTGGACATATCGCTTTATACCATACAAAAATGTATCCTGAAAAAGTTGCAGGTCTAGTAATTACTGGAAGTTCTGGTCTTTATGAAAGTGCAATGGGAGACAGTTACCCTAAGCGCGGGGACTATGAATATATAAAGAAAAAGGCTGAAGATGTATTTTATGACCCTAAAGTCGCTACACCAGAATTAATCGATGAAGTTTACGCATCTGTGAATGATCGAATAAAATTAATAAAAACATTGACTATTGCTAAGAGTGCTATTAGACACAATATGGCAAAGGATTTACCAAATATGAATGTAGAAACTTGCATTATCTGGGGGAAAAACGACAAAGTAACTCCACCTGATGTTGCAGAAGAATTCAATTCGTTATTACCTAAATCAAGTTTATATTGGATTGATAAATGCGGTCACGCTGCCATGATGGAGCAACCTGAAGAATTCAATCGC
>TARA_R110002033_G_scaffold334_11_pt1 | contig 19775 bp, 21 predicted proteins | sample TARA_R110002033 | Tara Oceans TARA_R110002033 (sample SAMEA4397051) | marine metagenome | biome: Polar Biome; feature: [SRF] surface water layer (ENVO:00010504); material: water (ENVO:00002006), including particulate matter (ENVO:01000060) such as... | depth 5 m
AGCTAAATGTGTTATTCTGCTAATTTCAGCTTCCGTATATGTGCATGTATCGGTAGCAGAATTTGCTTCCTCATCTATAGTTTTTACTCCGTAATAAATTCCGCCCGCCAGTTCTCTAAAAATTACAAGATCAGTATTTTGAACCTGCGCTTTAGATAGCGGAGACTGCTTTACAAGTGAAGGAAAAACCTTTACAGGTCTAATATTGGCAAAAAGACCTAGTTCTTTACGTAATCGTAAAAGTCCTTGCTCTGGCCAAACTTTTGCTTTCGGATTATCATCAAACTCGGGTAAACCTAATGCACCAAACAAGGTTGCATCTGTTCTTTTACAAAGTTCAAGAGTTTCATCAGGTAGCGGATTTCCTGTTTTTTTAATTGCAGAAGCACCAATTAGACCTTTTTCAAAAGTAAAACTATGTCCAAAAGTTTCTTCAACCGATCGTAAACATTTAATGGATTGCGCAACCACCTCAGGCCCTATTCCATCTCCTTCTAAAACAGCAATATTTAAATGCATAATTAGCTAATACTTTGTAAGTCTATATTAGAGGTCTCTATAATTTGATGAATATCATCGTCTTTGACTTCTTTTCTTGTGTCTGCATATTTTAAAAACTCTTGATAAACTTGGTCTAATTGAGTTTTAGTAAGCTCATAACCAACAATTTTTGCTCTGTAAGCAAGTGCGGCTCTACCGCTTCTAGCTGTTAAGACAATAGAAGATTCTGTGACACCAACTTCTGCGGGGTCAATAATTTCGTAAGTCTCTCTATTTTTTATAACACCATCTTGATGAATACCAGAACTATGGGCAAATGCATTAGCACCAACAATAGCTTTGTTTGGTTGTACCATCATTCCCATTTTGCTAGAAACCATTAAACTAGTGTCATATAATAATTTACTATTTATGGTAGTATCTAAGTTTAAATCTGGGTGTTGGCGCATAATCATTACCACTTCTTCTAATGAGGTATTACCTGCACGCTCTCCAATGCCATTTATAGTACACTCTATTTGTCTTGCACCATTTAAAACACCTGCAATTGAATTTGCGGTGGCTAAACCTAAATCATTATGACAATGACAAGAAAGTATAGCTTTGTGTATTCCCTTTACATTTTCACGTAAATATTTCATTTTAGCACCGTATTCATCTGGTAGGCAGTAACCAGTTGTATCTGGAATATTAAGTACTGTTGCACCAGCTTTTATTACAGCTTCACATACACGAGCTAAAAATTCATTATCCGTACGCCCTGCGTCTTCCGCATAAAATTCAACATCCTCAACAAAAGTCTTAGCGTAGGAAACGGCAGCAACTGCACGCTCTATAATAGCTTCTCTGTTAGAATTGAATTTAAATTTTATATGTGAGTCAGATGTACCTATACCGGTGTGAATTCGAGGCATTTTAGCATATTTCAATGCATCAGCTGCAACTTCAATATCATTTTTTACCGCACGGGTTAATCCACAAACAGTCGCATTTTTAACGAGTTTGGCTATGGCCTCTACAGATTGGAAATCTCCAGGGCTAGAAACAGGAAAACCGGCCTCAATAACATTTACCCCTAGTAAATCTAGGCGCTCAGCTATTACCAATTTTTGCTCACGGTCTAATTTACAGCCCGGAACTTGCTCTCCATCTCTTAAAGTAGTGTCAAATATTTGTACTATCTCTTTACTCATTATATTTACGTAGTTTTACTCGTCAAACGAATATATAACCTAAAACACAAAATGCTCGAATTTTGTTAACATGTTTACAACGTTAAGTCAGTTTTTTAGGTGTATAAAACATTGAATTACAATTATTTAAACTCTTATTATTACGATGACAAATGCGCATAAAGATGCTTTGTTCGTTTTAGTTAAATCACTTTCTAAATCTGAAAAGCGTCAATTTAAGCTTTATGTAGGCAGATTAGGTGTGAATACCGATGCTAAATTTTTAGCACTGTTCAATCTATTGGATAAAATTAAGCATTATGATGAGAAAACCATACTAGAAAGTGGTATAGTTAAGAAAGCACAACTCTCTAACCTAAAAGCACATCTATACAAACAGATTTTAGTCAGTTTAAGATTAAATCCCGTTAACCAGAATATTAGGGTTCAAATACGGGAGCAGTTAGATTTTGCCACAATTTTATATCAAAAAGGACTATACAAGCAAAGTTTAAAGATTCTTGATAAGGTAAAAAGTATCGCTATTGAAAATGAGGAAAAGAATATTGCCTATGAGATTGTTGAGTTAGAGAAAATTATTGAAACACAGTACATTACGCGAAGTATACCTGATCGTGCAGATGAACTTGCCATACAGGCAAAAGAATTATCTGGGCATAATGTAATGACCAGTAAACTATCTAATCTTTCGCTTCAACTTTATGGAATGATGTTGAAAGTAGGTTATGTACGTAGTGATGAGGATTATCAAAAAGTAAAAACTTATTTTAATGATCATTTACCGCTATATAACATTGAGGATTTAGGATTTAGAGAAAAGTTATGGTTGTATAAAGCGTATCTGTGGTACAGTTTTCTTACTCAAGATTTCTTGTCCTGTTTTAAATACGCAAGTAAGTGGGTTGATCTTTTTTACGATCATAAAGACATGATTTATCTTAATCCGGTGTTCTTTTTAAAAGGTAATCATTACTTATTGGAATCACTTTTTTATGTACAGTATAGCTCTCAATTTAAAGAAGTTCTTGAGCGTTTAGAGTTGACTATTAAGGAAAAAGAATTTCCAGATAATGATAATATCAATTCATTGGTATTCATGTATTTAAATGCGAATAAATTGAACTTGCATTTCCTAGAAGGAACTTTTGAAAAAGGACTTTATCTAGTAAAGATTGTTGAATACGGAATAAATAAGCATAGAGACAGAATAGATGTACATCATGTTATGGTTCTCTATTATAAAATTGCGTGTCTGTATTTTGGAATTGGGGATAACAAAACGTGTATTCAATATCTTAAAAAAATTATAGATAACAAGAATTTAAAAATGCGTGAAGACCTAATGTGTTTTGCTCGTGTTTTAAGTTTAGTAGCTCATTATGAGGCTGGTATGGATTATCATTTAGAAGTTCAATTAAAAAGTACCTATAAGTTCTTATTGAAAATGAACGATATGCACGCAGTCCAAAAAGAAATGATCAAGTTTTTAAGAAGTCTTGGCGGTATCTATCCTAATCAATTAAAAGCGGAATTTCAGAAGTTATATACTGAATTGAAAAAGTATGAGGATCACCCTTATGAAAAAAGGGCGTTCTTGTATTTAGATATTCTTTCATGGTTAGAGAGTCATTTGCAAAATAAACCTGTATCTCAAATAATGAGGGAGAAGGCTTTGGCGAAAACACGCTAAAGAAACTTTTGTTAGATGAAAAGTAACCATATTCAACATTTATTAGAAATCAACTTGGCTATGTTATTCATAGCCACTTCTGGAGCTCTTGGGCGATATGTACAACTACCTGTGCCCGTAACAATTGGTTCACGAGCCTTACTGGCATTTGTAGCTTTATTTCTGTACTGCAGATATAAAAAATTCAATTTAAAAATAGATACAAAAGATGCAGGCGTAATTTTATTTAGCGGTGTCTTAATGGGAGTTCATTGGGTTACCTATTTCTACGCCTTAAAACTATCAAATGTCGCCATCGGTATGCTCTCCATATTTACATACCCGGTAATTACTGCGTTTTTAGAGCCAATTTTATTAAAGACCAAGTTTCAATTGGCACATTTACTTCTTGCTTTTCTGGTATTAACAGGCATGTATTTTCTTAGTCCGTCTTTAGATTTTGAGAATAGTTATACTATCGCAATTTGTTACGGGGTGTTTTCGGCATTTGCCTATGCCTTAAGAAATTTAGTACTTAAAAAGAAGGTTGAAAAGTATAATGGTTCTGTGCTAATGACATATCAGACAGCCATAGTTGGTATTTTGCTATTTCCATTTTTGTTTACAATTTCGCCAAATGTAATAATTGACCAATGGCAAGTACTGGTGGCTCTAGCAATTTTGACCACTGCAATAGGTCATACTATGTTTTTAATGACTTTTAAGCATTTTAATATTACCACCGTTAGTATATTAAGTAGTGTGCAGCCCGTATACGGTATTTTAATAGGAGCTATATTTCTATCTGAAATACCTAAAGGAACTACAATTCTAGGAGGTGTTTTAATTTTAAGTTCCGTAGTTATAGAAAGTTTTCGCTCAAAGAAGAAAACTTAAGATATGCTCAATTAATTTTGAGAATTTATACCAGGAGTACTTGCGCCAAATTGGCTAATTATATTATCTCCGAATTTGGTGAATTGCTCATTCTTAGCCATTTCTCTAACCTTTACTGGGTCAAAATCTCCATTAAAATATAAAAAGGAGCCTGTTTGGTTATCATTATTATAAATCAATATTTCTTTAACCAAGTTCTTTTTCTCTCTTACAGAAACCACATTGCGTTTTAGTTCATCATTTTTTCTGAAAACCTCTATAAATGAATTACCTGTAATACCATTCATTTGTTGATTTAGAAATTGGGTTTTACTATCTGTGGTACTGGGGAATTGCATGTATCTTAAATCTTTGGTATTCCCAACCATAGCTTTCATTTCAGGAGAAATTTCACTTATCATGGAAAGCATGAACTGTGGAACACGTACTGCGGTTACTTGATTATCATTTTTGTGTGCATTGTAAAAGGTGTCAATAGAATTATAGCTACTGCATGAAGTAATTACTATAAACAAACCTAAGAAGCAAATTTTCTTTAACATGGTAATAGTGTTTCTGTTAAAAGTAGTAAAATTAAAGACATGCATTCCAAATGGGATCATTTGGTGGCGGTGCAATAATTTCTAAAGGTTCCTTTTTTACAGGATGCATCAACCGTAGTTTTCTTGCGTGTAAGTGAATGCTTCCGTCCTCGTTACTTCTATTAAAGCCATATTTTAAATCACCTTTAATAGGGCAACCGATTGCGGTAAGTTGCGATCGTATTTGATGGTGTCGTCCAGTTTCAAGGTCTACTTCCAAAAGAAAATAGCGGTCAAGCTTTTTCAAAGTTCTATAGGTTAAAATGGCTTTTTTACTTTCTGAAACCTCTTTTATATGAGCGTAAGATTTGTTTTGCTTTGTATTCCTCTTCATCCAATGAACCAATCTCTTTTCTGGCTCTTCTGGACTATTTTTTACAATTGCCCAGTAGGTTTTTTTAGCATCTTTTTCAGCGAACATCTTATTTAATCTTGGCAGTGCTTTAGAGGTTTTAGCAAATACTACAATGCCTGATGTAGGGCGGTCTAAACGGTGTACAACACCTAAATAAACGTTACCTGGCTTATTGTATTTCTTCTTTATAAATGCTTTAACGGTATCGCTAAGTGGTTGGTCTCCGGTTTTATCGCCTTGTACGATATCACCAGGACGTTTATTTATAACAATGAGATGGTTATCCTCAAATAAAACTTGAAGATTATCAATTGTAGAATGTTCTTTTTTTGACAAAGAGTAGGGTAGTGTTAATTAATATTGCTCCTCATCATTAGGGAAATCTTGACTTTTTACATCGCTTACGTAATTAGAAATGGCATTTCCCATTTCTTCGTATAAATTCATGTATCTACGTAAAAAACGAGGATTGAATTCATGTGTCATTCCTAATAGATCATGAACTACTAAAACCTGTCCGTCTGCATATTTTCCACCTCCAATACCAATGGTAGGTATGGTTAAACTTTCAGAAACCTTTTTTGTAAGCTCAGCAGGAATTTTTTCGACAACGATTCCAAAACAGCCAAGTTTTTCAAGTAATTTGGCGTCTTCCATTAACTTTTCCGCTTCCTCTTCTTCTTTTGCACGAACGGTGTACGTACCAAATTTATATATGGATTGAGGAGTTAAACCTAAGTGACCCATTACCGGAATACCGGCAGCTAAAATTCTTTTCACTGATTCCTTAATTTCTGCTCCGCCCTCTAATTTTACGGCATGTGCACCACTTTCTTTCATGATTCTAATAGCAGAACGTAAAGCTTCCTTCGGGTCGCTCTGGTAGCTGCCAAATGGTAAGTCAACAACAACTAAAGCCCTGTCAATAGCTCTAATTACAGAAGAAGCATGATAAATCATCTGGTCCAAGGTAATTGGTAACGTAGTTTCATGGCCAGCCATAACATTACTGGCAGAATCACCAACCAAAATTACATCAACCTTTGCGGCATCAACGATTTTAGCCATAGAGTAGTCATATGCAGTAAGCATAGAGATTTTTTCTCCATTCTTCTTCATGTCCACTAGTGATTTAACCGTGACTCTTTTATATTCCTTCTTAGCTACTGACATAGTCTGTTTTTTGATTAAGTGCCATAAAAGTAAGGAGTTTTAATGAGATTTAACCCTCATAGTTTAGATTCCATTTAAAAGGGAATAATTTAGAATTTATCTATTTTTAGGGTATTAACTTAATTAAAGGTATTACATGAAAAATTTCTTTTTGCTATTGACACTATTAGTCGTCACTTTGGTTAGCGCACAAATTGAAGAAGAGGTAAAAGTTAAGTATGCGGTAGAGACTTTTTTTTACGCTTTTCATGACAAAAATGAATTAGCGATGAAGCGTGTTGTTAACCCTGATATTTTAATGCAGACTGTAAGTTTAAATATGCTAGGCAAAATGACCGTACGAAATAATAATTTTAATGATTTAATAAACTTTATGATTACCACACCAGATTCTATAAGTTTTCAAGAAAAAATTTTAGATTATAAAATTCAAATAGATGGTGGTATGGCGCATGTTTGGGCACCGTATGAATTTTGGTATAATGGGGAATTTAGCCATTGTGGTGTTAATTCTTTTCAACTTTTTAAAGAAGAAGATATCTGGAAAATTATTTACTTAATTGATTCAAGAAGAAAAGAAGATTGCAATAATGCATCAGAATAAATATTGCATCCTATTTCCAAAATCTAGATGAAGTTGCGCCGGCGGTAGGAAAATCATTAGGAATTTCTTGTGTAACCTTACCAGAAGCAGCCCATTCTGCACCTCTTTGAAGTGTAGTAATAAACCCTACACACTCCATAGAATAGTCAAAATGACCTAAGGTTGAATGAAATACGCGCCCCTTACCGTAGTTGATAGCCATAAGTTGAGGCACATTTTGTCCTAAGCCGGTAACATTTGGGTCCCAAGGTGGTGCATTTTTTTCAACATCTGCAAAAGCTGTGGCTAAAATAGTGGCATTTTCAAAAGGGCCTCTCATACGTTCATATAATTCATCTGGAGTATGAAGCCATTTTTCAGGAATACCTTTCATTATAGGGTGCTCTGGTGCTCTTGTTGTTAATTGAAATTCATATTCAGGACCGTGAGATCCACAAACTCCTTCAACGGGGTCTTTTATTAATTCACCCTTATCATTATAATATACGTAAGGTCCGGAGCTTTCATCACGATTTCCCCAGGCGCCTAAACCAATCATTTTATTAAATTCTTCCCAATCTCCCCAAGCATTGTTAGCGGCATGAATGACCACTAAGCCACCTCCGTTTTGCATGTAAGTTTCAAAGTCTTTTCTTGTTTTCTCTGGCCATAGGGGAGACTCTGCTCCAAGATTAGAAATTATGACATCGTAGATATTAAAATCAAGTGTAAAATCTGAAGTTTTAATAGGACTGTCAGAAATTTGATATGTTTTATCTGTTAAAGGATAGTTTTCTATAAATGAGTTATAAGCTTCTGGTCTTGTTTGATTGTATTTAATACCTAACCAAACAGAATCCATTCTTTTGACGTCTACTGTGAAAAGATTGGTTTTATCTAAGTAATCTTTCATCATCATGGTGGTCTTAGGCCAAACGTAATGATTGTTTTGTCCGTCAATGATTAATGCTCTCAATTTTGATGGTGATTGCTCTTTCTCAACAATTTCTTTCTTCTTTTCTCCACAAGAAGTAAGTGCTAAACTGAATAAAACAACGGCCAATAAATTTTTCATGTTGATGTTTACTTAAAATTGTTGACATTAAATGTACTGAATATTAAAACAGATTTCTTTTTGCGGATAATAAAAAGTGCTATTAATTTAGCAGTTCACTATAAAGATTAATAAAATGAAAATATTGGGAATAGGTTCAAGAATTTCACATGCTGAATTTGGTAAAGGTGTAGTTACGAATGTATCTAGTAATATGTATTGGGTAACATTTATGGATAAAGGCTTAGAAACCATTGAAATAGATTCTGATTATGAAGTGATTGAGGCTATTGACAATGAGGTAGATACCGTTAGTTTTTTTGATGTAGAAAGTTCTTTGGTCTCTATTTTACAAAAATGGAGTGATGCTACCCAACGTGTGGCCATTGCGGATAAATGGAAAGGTGGTAATTTAATTTTGGAACCTGGTGAAGAAGGTATGAGCAATAAAGAAATTCCTATTAACACCTTCTTTCATAAAATTGTAATGGTGCGTGATCGCATACGTGTAATGGAGCAAAAAATAAATTCTAGCAAAAATTTAGATGATCAAGAAAAAATAGATTTACAGCAATATATTACCCGAATATATGGTAGTTTAACTACGTTTAATGTTCTTTTTAAGGCTAAAAGCGATCATTTTGTTGGTGAAAAAGGGGGTAAGTAGGTTCTGATTATTATTTATCCAATAATTTAATTTTGAACTCGAAGCGATTTAACGATTTCATATTGTTTTTTAATGATTGCTTCGTTGAAACCATGGGCTGATTTAGAGACGATAACATATTCTTTTCTTGGAGCCCTAATTTTATCAAAATATGGTTTATTTAGTTCTTTAGAACATAAAATATCGTTTTCACCCTGTACCAAATAAACAGGTAGTCGAAAAATAAATCCGGTTTTATCGAAATTGATATGACGTACCATTGATTTAATACCCATGGTTTCATCACCCACAAGGTTCAAAAAAGAATAATCATCACCATTATATCTATCTCTGCTGTCTTCATTATTCTCATAGGAATCAGCTATTTCCCACCAAGATGTAGGAGCAGGGGTAGTATTCTCTTTCTCAAATTGTTTTACAACCCGCAATAATTGTCCGTAATTCTTTGCTCTTTTATAAGGTGGTGGACCTAGTTCTTCTAGTTTTGCTAAAGTTGATTTATTCTCTTTGATTTCTGCTATTTCATATACTTCTGAATAGGCATTTTTTATGTTGTTGTCAAAATTTACAAATTGAGCATGACCAATATAAGCGTGAAATAAGTTAGGGTTCTTTTGAGCCATTTGTGTTGCCAAGATAGAACCCCAAGAGGTACCAATTAAAATAACTTTGCTTTTATTTAAATGCTTAATTAGATATTGGGCAACGGCAATGCCATCGTTTGTCATCTTTTCAACGGAAAGTGGATTTTTTAAATAAAACTCTTCAGTTATTTCTTTAGGATAATTTTTTCCAAAAGTTTTTCCAGCACCTCGTTGGTCCCAATGAACAATGGTAAATTCCTTCAACCAATCGGCATAAATGCCATCTTCATATTGGCTCATGGTACTACCTGGTCCACCATGAATTAATAAGATTACCGGATTGCTATTATCATTTCCTTTTATAGTTATCCATTGATCAATACCTTCAATGTTTATAAACTTTTCTTCAGATATTTTATCTTGATTATAAGATGCAAATGATACTAGAAAAATTGTAAGAAATAGGAGTTGTCTAATTAGCATGCTTATTGATGATTGAATGATGAATAATTAATATACGAAGATATTTATCGGTTTAGATTTAAAACTAAAATAAAATCAAATATTGATGACTTTGTCCAGGTATACGGTCTGTTAAATTCTCTCTTTACGAATAGAAAAATTTTAATTCTATAATTAATTTTTTGCTTAATGTCTTTTGGAATAATTACTTACTTAATATATAGTCGTATTAAAATTAAGAAGGTTGCATTTGAATCCATATTTTTTTTAATCAAATAATGAGGTATGCCTTTACAACTATCAACTTCATAATTAATCAATTCCGTTTTGTTTTTGATATATTTTTAATAACCATAGTTTTTTTATTTCACATTGGTTATTTTAGGTTTAAAATTATAAAATGGGTCAGATTATAACCTTCGGAGAAGTACTAATGCGTATTTCTCCTCGTGGTAACAAGAAGTTTGTTCAATCTAACATCGTAGAGTTTTATTTTGGCGGAACAGAATTAAATGTTGGTATTTCAATTTCTAATTTCGGCATTAAAGTAAAGCATATTAGTGCTGTTTCAGATGATTTTATTGGTGACACAGCTATGACTTATATACGTAAGTTTGGTGTAGATACCTCTTGTATTGTTAAATCTAAACGCCCATTAGGAGTATATTTTTTAGAAGTAGGCGCGGTTATTAGACCAAGTATGATTTCGTATAACCGATCACATTCGGCGTTTTCTGAAATTGAACCTACAAAGGTAAATTGGGAAAATGCTTTGGAAGATGGGGAATGGATGCATTGGACCGGAATTACCCCTGCATTATCTCAAGGTGCTTTTAACGTTCTTAAAGACGGACTAAAGTTAGCTAGACAAAAAGGGATGGCTGTTTCTGCAGACCCAACATATCGTAGTGGTTTATGGAAATACGGTCAAGATCCTAAAGAGGCTTTAGTAGAACTTTTACATTATTCTACAATTTTCATAGGTGGTGTAAATGAAATTAATGAAGTATTGGGTACGGAATTCGGTTATAGTAATGACGATTTTATAGCGGCTAGCAAGCAGCTTATAGAAGAATTTCCAACCATTGAAAAGGTGTTCGATAAAATAAGAACTTCGGTAAATTCTTCTTGGCATAAAATAAGAGCCAGAATGTGGAATAGCATAGAATTTAGGGAAACTGAAGATATAGATATTACCCATGTGGTAGACCGTATTGGTACCGGTGACGCTTTTGCAGCAGGTTTAATTTATGGTTTACAGAAATATGATGACTATAAAGCAATGGAATTTGCAAGTGCTGCGTGCGCATTAAAACATACTTATGAGGGTGATGTAAATTTTGCTACGGTAGACGAAGTAAACAATATTATTGCAGGCAATATTACCGGTAGATTAATGCGTTAAGTTATATAATTAGAATTATTTCCACTTGCGTAGTCTATGTATCGCTTTTAGCTTGTAGATACTTTTAGAAAATGCAATTGAAAAAGCAAAGGTGGTTAATAATGCAATAAATGCTAGGGTGCCAAGTGCACCGCCAAAGCCTTGAAATAAATTATTCTTATTGATATGGATAATACTAAACAAGTAGCCAGCAATTGCCAAGTAAATGTAACTTCTTCGAGTGGTTTTTGAAATCATACCTAAGAAAGAGGTTTCTATAAATACTACAGATATGTTTTTTGTTAGGTGTGTATTTAATAAATCAGGGAAATAGTAAAAAACAAGCCGACTAAAAAAGATAAAAGGGCATATGCTCTTACTGCGCCTTGATTATAATGATGACTCACATAAAAAGTTGTTATTGCAGCTAAAATTCCGGTAACTATTATAATGAAAGTTTTCATTAAGCAGCTAGGTTAATAAGATAGAGAAATACTTTTTGACTTAAAAATCTAAAATTCAATGCGGAATTACAATGGTAAAAAAGAAACTACAAATTATTAAACTGCTTCCTTTTTTTCGGACAAGTATTTCCAATAACGCTTAGGTACATGTTGTACATGAAGCTTGGTATTAATCCTAGATTTAATAGTAGTGCTTTTGAAGTAATTGTTCCAAAGGTCTTGGTATTCATATTCAGCATCAGTGAAGACAGCACTTTTCTCAAGACAATTTGTATGTATATCGGTTAAGTCTAATGAAATTATTTCAACCGTCTGTAAATCATAGTAAAGTCCGTATTTACGCTTAACGTCATAAATAATCCAAGATTGATCTGCGTAGCGGTTTCTAAAGTGTTTAGATATCAATGGTAAAACATCAAAATCTGGTTCAATATTAGCAAAATAGACTTCATCCTTAGTTAATTGAAAGCGTACAAAAGCTTCCATTCTGTGTTTTTCCCTACCTACTTTTTGTGCTAATGAATTTATTTTTAAAACACAATCATCGCTAAAGTCTGTAGCGCCCTTGTATGTACTACCCATTAATTTTTGAATATAAAGGTAGAGTAGTGCCTCCATATTATTTTGTTCACTTAAAAAAGCAAAATAAATATTCTTAATAGCAGAATTACTTTTGTTTTTAACACCGTTCCAAACACGCTGTGCTTTTTCTAAATTGGTAAAAATCGTTTCTGTCTCAGTAAAAAGTCCACTTTGTAATTGCCCTTTTTTTTGAATATCTGCGTAGGCAAGCTTCTGTTCGTAACCAATAAAAACTGCAGTCAAAAAACCATTAAAGCTACCATCGTAAACCAAAGTTTTTGTCGAATTCATAGTAATAGTTTTAGAAGTTGAAGAAGAATATTTTAGTTAAAATTTTCATCCTTTTTTTAATTTTACTTTTCATAAATACCACTTGGTATCCAAATGATAATAGTTGGCTTTGACTACGGTCTATAGCAGTATTAAAAAATGAAAAATTTACTGAATTAGAGATGTTGTTTATATGTTCCATAGTCGTTGGTTATTAATTAAGTTTTACTTTAGTTAAATAGAGATAATTGATTGGTATATTGATTTTTGAATTTGCCATTTTGGGACTGTAAAATCATTCCTTTTATCTTTGAAGCATCTAAATCTCTCCGCTCCCAGTCGTTAGAATTACATATGATAAAATATTTAGCACGATTAAGAGCCACACCCATTTTTTTCAAATGTTCCCAGCTTAAATTTCTATATTTTCGACCACTAATAATCTTATGAACAGAACCCATTCCTATCCCTGGAATTCGTGCTAACATTCTGGCATCTGCCTTATTTATATCTACAGGAAAATGATTTAGATTACGAAGAGCCCACATTAATTTTGGGTCAATGTCCATTTCAAGATTTGGATTGTCTGCATCTAAAATTTCATGAACACTAAAACCATAAAAACGAAGAAGCCAATCTGTTTGATATAATCTATTTTCACGTAGCATTGGTACTTCAGAACCCAAAGATGGTAAGCGACTATCGGTAGATATAGGAACATAACCGGAATAGTACACCCGTTTCATCTTATAATTTTTATAGAAATGGGTAGCAGAATACATAATGTCCTTATCACTTTCACCAGTAGCTCCAATAATCATTTGAGTGCTTTGTCCTGCAGGTGCGTACTTTGCTGTACTTTTTATGATTTTAAGCTCTTCTGAATAACGAATGATTTCATTTTTAACCTTTAGCATTGGCTTAATGAAATCTTCATGTTTTTTATCTGGAGCTAATAGTTTAAGGCCGGAAATTGTGGGGATTTCAATATTGACCGATAATCGGTCAGCATATAATCCGGCCTCGTACATTAACTCATCACTTGCGCCTGGTATTGATTTTAAATGGATGTATCCATTGAAATTTTCTTCTAAGCGAAGTTTTTTAGCTACTGCTATTAAACGTTCCATAGTGTGGTCTGGGCTTTTAAAAATTCCAGAGCTTAAGAATAACCCCTCAATATAGTTTCTTCTGTAAAAATTAATGGTTAAATCAACTACCTCTTGAATTTTGAATGCAGCTCGTTTTATATCGTTGCTTTTACGTGTTACGCAATAAGCACAATCAAATATGCAATGATTGGTTAGTAGAATTTTTAATAGAGAAACACATCGTCCGTCTTCAGTATAGGTATGGCAGATTCCGTTTCCAGCATCACCCAAACCTTTGTCTTTATTTTTACGATTACTGCCGCTACTAGAACATGACACATCGTATTTGGCTGCATCGGCCAAAATATTTAGTTTTTCTTTAATTCGATTAAAATCCATAACAACTTGTAATTAATCCAAAATTATGGAAATATTCCTAATTATGGAAATATTCCAAATATTATTATGGATATAATCCATAATGAGTATATTTGAAGTGTTGAGAATTTTTTTATCTCGATTTAAGCGGATATTATGGAAAACGAATTGACATTAAAACGATTTACCGATTTACGAAGAGAGCTTGGTTATACTCAGGCCGATTTTGCAGCACTTATTGGAGTATCTAATACTACTGCAGATATTGAACGTGGGCGAACTAAGCTTTCAGGGAAGGTTGTTTCAGAATTATTGAAACAATTTAAAATTAATCCGCTTTGGTTATTTGGTGAAAGCGATGAGCAATATTTAGAAACTTCAAGAACAAGTGTTATTCCAAAGGTAGTTACGGTAGATTCTGCTAATCGGGATAATATGGTATTGGTAAATGCCAAAGCAGCAGCTGGATATCCTCAAAATATTTCCGATACCAGTTGGTATCAGCAATTACCCGCATTCGATTTACCAATTCCTGAATTTAGAAATGCAACGTATAGAGGCTTTCAGGTTGAGGGGGACAGTATGCTTCCAAATCTACATCCTGGCGAATGGGTTTTAGCAAGGGCAATTGAACATATTGACTACGTAAGTGCTAATAAAATGTATGTAGTGGTATTGCAAGACTCCATCATGGTCAAGAAAGTAGAAAAGCGACCTAATTCTAATAATATTACTTTAATATCATTGAATGAAACCTATCCTCCATATGATATTAAACCATTTCAAATTCAAGAAATTTGGGAGGTGAGCAGTAAAATAACTTTTAATGTTGACGCTACAACAGATAATGGACTTTTGCGACAGTTGCAGGAGTCAATGAAAGAGTTAAAAGATCAGCTACAGCATGTTAAAAAGGTTAATTAAACCAATACTTTAATATTTTTTGATATACATTCCGCTTTCTTTTAGCTTAAATCCAAGACTTTTATAAAGGGAAATTGCTGCTGTCCTATGGTGACCACTAAACAATAATATATCATCTAGTTTTTCTTTTTCTGCTTGTTCTAAAAGTTTCTCCATTAGCTTTCTGCCAATGCCTTTACCTCTATAATTAGAAGAAACAACCACATCTTCAATCATTCCTTTATGACCAGAAACCACCTTATATTTAGCCATCATAGCAATACCAACTAAGTCTTCGTTATCCAAACATATTACCACATCTGTAGTGTTATAATCAGATAGGGCAGAGGCTAAGTCTAGTTGTGTCAATTCAGAATTTAGTTGCTTGTAAAGCTCCGTTAATTGAGTTTGTAGCTCGGTGGTAACCTCGTTAAAAGTAATTAGTTTTATAATCATAGTATATTGTATTTATACTTAAAATTACTTCATTTAGGGTAATTGTAATAATATTGTTATTACAAAACTAATCTTGTTTGTTTTAACCTTTACGGCATTCTAGCAAAATCATCATCATTAAACCTAGAATAATGATATCGTCATCATTACCACTTAATTTCTTTAATTCACTTACTTTAAAACGACGGCCTACCAATGATTTCTCTTTAGATAAACGTACCACGGTTTCGTTATTGCCATTGATTACGATATAGGCAGGATTTAGGAATAAGCCGGTAAATAGATTAATAATTGGAATTTGACCAACCATACCATCCAAAACCTTTACCCAGGCATTTTCTTCTCTAATAGTATATTTTAATTGTTTGTTTTTATCGAAAATCTCATAATGAGCTTTCCATAGAGAAGCCCATCCTTTTCTACCAATTTTACCAAGTTCTTGACCAGAAGGGTCAGAAAAAGAATAACATGCAGAGAAATCGATCCACCTATCGGCTTTAATATTATATAGTAATTCGGTGTTACTATCGTTCTGGTATACGCCAACATTCTCTTTAAATTTAAAGAGTTTTTGCTTTACATATGCCACCATTTTTCCGTTGGCATCTACAGCCGAAAAATCATTAGATAAAGTACCTATATGAAAAGTGAAATCTAATGGAAATTTATAATCTTGCATTTTAAATTTTTAGTGGTTGAATTCTTTATAGTCAATTAATAAGTCCCTTTGACATCTCCCATGGATATTGAAAATGGTCCAAGTTTATGAAGGGTAGGCAAGATAACACCACTTTCTGTTTCGATCCATTCTTCCCAAGAAGCTTCTACGCCACCGATAGGAATGATTTTTGTCCACAGTTTGAAACTTTTTGGTCTACCACTTGGTTCTATAATCCATAGATAAGAATCTCCAGGGGTATCTCCACCTTTAGTATAGGTAACTAAAAGGGCTTCTGACCCATCTTCCATATCTACCAAGTACCGTTCGGTGCCACGGTCAAATGCTTTAAATGGGGCAACTAACCAAAACGAATCATTATTAAAATAATTCTGAGCTTTCTCAATTAAAACTTGAGTTTCCTCGTAATTGGTTTTCACATTGTTTACTTCGGCAATGCTAGATTGTGGAGTAATTAAATCTAAATGAACGATTGTGTTATCCCAGGTTACAGTAACAATCTCCTTTTCTTTATCCCATTTATAGTGATGATCACCACGAAAAGACCATTCTAATATTTTGGTGTTGTTGAAGTTTTTGTAATTTAAGGCATCCAACATTCTATATGCTAAAGCATCAGCTTCAGGTCCAGATTCTCCTATAGGTACAGGTTCATTATATAGGTAATATAAAACACCATAGCCTATAAAAGCTAGTATAATGATTATACCTAAAAGTTTAAATAATTTCTTTAGCATAATCTATTTAAATATTTCATTAGTAAATTGTTATGTAGGAATTGAAAGTTGCTTAAAATTAACCTTAGTGATAATTAAAAGCCAACTGCTGCATCATCTCCACGTTTGTCTGCGCCACCTTCAAGCTTCCCGTTATCAAGTATGCGAATAGCATCAACTTTACCAATAATAGGAGTTCTTTCTTCGTTAATTATATAACCTTTAGATTTTAGTTCCTCCTTTAAATTAGAAGGAAATCCGTCTGGTTCAAAAATAACCATATCAGGTAACCATTGGTGATGAAAGCGAGGAGCATTAACTGCGTTTTGCATACTCATTTTAAATTCATAACCGTTCAAAATAGTCTGAGCCACTGCAGTAATGATTGTAGATCCACCAGGAGTACCGACAACCATCCATAACTTTCCGTCACGTTCAACAATTGTAGGGGTCATACTACTTAGCATTCTTTTCTCAGCTGCAATACTGTTGGCTTCAGCACCTACAAGTCCAAACATATTAGGTACACCTGCTTTGGAGCTAAAATCGTCCATTTCATTATTTAAAAAGAAGCCAAGTTCATCAGAATATAGTTTGGAGCCATAAGCGCCGTTAAGTGTTGTGGTGACCGATATGGCATTGCCTTCTTGATCTATAATAGAGTAGTGGGTAGTTTCCATACTTTCTACTATTTCTATATTTCCATGCTCAACTTCAGATGATTTTGTTGCCTTTTCAAAAGAGAAATTAGCCATTCTTTCCGTTAGGTAGTGGTCACTTAATAATTTATCATATGGAATTTCAACAAAGTCAGGATCACCTAGAAAATAATTTCTATCAGCATAAGCTCTTCTTGAAGCTTCTGTAAATAATTGTACCATTTTTGGAGAGTTATGACCAAGTTTGGCAACATCGTAATTTTCCATCATCTTAAAAATCTGATTAATGGTAACACCTCCACTACTAGGCGGACTCATAGAAATGATGTGTAAATCTCTGTAATTAAAAGTGATTGGGTCTCTCCATACCGCCTGGTATTTTTCTAAGTCCTCTTCGGTAATATATCCACCTTTTTCTTGAATGAATGCTGCAAGTTTTTTAGCAACCTCACCTTTGTAAAAACCATCTCTACCATTTTTTGCGATGCTTCTAAAGGTATTTGCCAATGCAGGATATTTAATGGTATCATTAGTTTTGAATACGGTAGCAAACTTGGTGCTGTCACTGTTCACTTCAATAAATTTATCTCGTTGACTGGCCAATCGCTTTTCTTGGTTTGCTGTAACGACAACACCACGTTCTGCTAGAGCAATAACCGGAGCCATAATCTCTTCTAAGGGTAGTGAGCCAAACTTTTTATGTACTTCAATAATACCTGCTACTGTTCCAGGTACTCCTACAGCGGTTGCGCCTAAAGTACTTTTACCGGGAATTACGTTGCCCAATGAATCTAAATACATGTCTTTATGAGCTGATAAAGGGGCTTTCTCTCTATAATCAAGAGCGCCAACTTCACCGTCTGCTTTTCGATACACCATAAATCCGCCGCCACCAAGGTTTCCTGCAAATGGATATGCAACCACCAAAGCCATTTCTGTAGCTACCATAGCATCAAAAGCATTGCCTCCTTTTTGCATGATATCACTACCAATTTTAGAGGCTTCCGCTCTTGCAGATACTACCATTGCATTATCTGTAACGGTCCCTGTTGGTACTGCCGGATTTTCTTTACAACTGCTTAATACTAGCAATGCAGTCAGTGTAAATAATAGTTTTAGTTGGTTCATAGTAAGTTGTATTAATTATTTAAATAAGTATATATAAAACATTGGTAATTGGATATTTAAAATATTATTTTTTTGTGGTTAATGAAATGTATTTATGTTTAGAATACGTAATAAGCTCCTCAAAAAACTCAGTAAATTCTTTTTCGAATTCATCATAATGTTCTTCAAGGTCTAAAATAGCAAAGTTCATTTTAGATTTGTTTTTTGTTCTACGGTTCATGCTATTTAGTACGCGTGCAATACCATCCATTTTAGAATAATTGAATATCCAATTATCGGCTATCATATAAGGCATCATTCTTTTTATTCCATCGGGTAAAATTTCATAGTTGTCTTCTAAAAGATCATAGAAATTATCGACAAAAACATCTAGTGGAATATCAGAATATTTAGACCAGTTTTTGGCAAGAAAGTGGTCATAGTAGATATCAACGATAACCCTACTATAATGACTATAGTTTGCGTGAAGTCTCTTGCTGCTAATTTTTGGTATGGCGTGGGTGTCCGTATAAGTGTCAATTAAACGATGAAGCTTAATACCTTTCTGTACTTTAATGGGCAGATGCTGAAATTTATTAGCACGTATGCTGTCGGCAATAAAGTTACCTATGGTGATTTCTTTATCGTTAAAAGAAAGGTAGATATGGGCTAAAAAATTCATTGGACTAAATTATGCTTCCTAAGTCGAATTTACAAAGAAGGGCTATAGTGATAAGTATGATACCTTTATATTTGCAAAAAACTTATTAAGAGTATATGACACTAATAAAATCTATTTCAGGAATACGAGGAACAATTGGAGGAAAACCAGGAGATAATCTAACTCCGATCGATGCGGTAAAGTTTGCGGCATCTTATGGGATTTGGCTAAAGGATTATTCAAAAAAGGATAAGTTGAAAGTTGTAATTGGTCGTGATGCTCGTTTGTCTGGTGAAATGATTCAAAATCTTGTGGTTTCTACTTTGGTAGGTTTAGGAATTGATGTAGTTGATTTAGATTTATCAACAACACCAACAGTTGAAATAGCGGTACCTATGGAAAATGCCGATGGAGGAATAATTTTGACGGCTAGTCATAATCCAAAACAATGGAATGCCCTTAAATTGTTAAATGAAAAAGGGGAATTCTTGGATGCTGCCCAGGGTACTAAAATTTTAGAAATAGCAGAAAAAGAAGATTTTTATTTTTCTGATGTTGATGATCTTGGAGTAATAAATAGAAACGATAGTTATATTGATATTCATATAGATGAAGTTTTAAACCTCTCTTTAGTTGATGCCGAAGTAGTTAAAAAGGCGAAATTTAAAGTTGTGGTAGATGGTGTAAATTCTACGGGAGGAATTGC
>TARA_R110002033_G_scaffold20278_3_pt1 | contig 19757 bp, 18 predicted proteins | sample TARA_R110002033 | Tara Oceans TARA_R110002033 (sample SAMEA4397051) | marine metagenome | biome: Polar Biome; feature: [SRF] surface water layer (ENVO:00010504); material: water (ENVO:00002006), including particulate matter (ENVO:01000060) such as... | depth 5 m
GATCAAAAGGATAAGGCTTACATATCTAAGCAGATAACTCTTACGACATATTATTCAATACTCTTTATAGTTTTTATTTTATTTTTGACTATTGTAGTTATTTATTTTATGAATAAAAAAGTTTTAAGAATAGAACATAAATTAGTAATGACACAAAAGAGTTTAAGTGAGAGTATTTTGGAGTTTAAGAATTCTAGAATATTACTACAAAATATAATTGATTCTGTTCCTGCTTCTGTTTTTTGGAAGGATAAAAATAATGTATATTTAGGTGCAAATAAATGCTTTTTAAATGATGCTGGACTTGAAAGAAAAGAAGAAATATTAGGCAAAACAGATCGTGACATGCCTTGGGCAAAATCAGAAGCTTCAAAATACATAGCTGATGATGAAAGTGTAATGAATAGTGGAATAGAAAAGTTACAAATTGAAGAGACTCAAACCAATGCCGAAGGTTCTGTAATAAAAGTTTTAACATCAAAGGTTCCATTAAAAAATACAAAAGATGAGATAATTGGAATACTTGGTATTTATATTGATATAACAGAAAAAGAAAAAATAGCAGAAGAATTATTTCAAAAAGATAAACTTCTAGCACAACAATCTAAGATGGCCTCAATGGGAGAGATGATAGAGAATATAGCTCATCAATGGAGACAGCCTTTATCTTTTATTCTTACTAGTGCTACTGGAGTTAGATTAAAAAGTGATTATGAGTGTTTAGATAGTAAGTTTTTACAAGAGTCACTTCTTGGCATTGAAAAGAGTGTGAAGCATTTAAACAAAACTATTGATGATTTTAGAAACTATTTTAAGCCAGATAAAGAAGCAAAATATTTTGATATAAAACTAGTAGTAGATAATGCATTTTCATTAGTTGAATCAAAACTTAAAAATAAGTTGATAAATGTTGTAAAAGAAATTGATGAAATAAAAGCATTTGGTTTTGAAAATGAGTTTATACAAGTTTTATTAAATATCATAAATAATGCAATAGATGAGTTAGAAAAACTTAACTCAGATGATAAACTAATATTTGTAAAAGCAAAAGAGATAGAAATATGTGGAGAAGAAGTTTCCCTTGAAGTTTCAAAATGTAGATGTATAGAATTGAAAATCTGTGATAGTGCAGGTGGAATTTCTAAATATATTATAGATAAAGTATTTGATGCTCATTTTACGACAAAAGCTGAAGATAAAGGTACAGGAATTGGTTTATATATGTCAAGTGAAATGATAAAAAAACATATGAAAGGTTCCATAACTGTATCTAATAAAGTTTTTACATATAATGAAAAAGAGCATAAGGGTGCAGAGTTTACTATTTTAATTCCTGCAGAAGATTATATTTTAGAAATAGAGAAAGAATTTGACAAGTAAAAAAAAATAAGCTAAAATTTTACCAAACAATCGTTTGGGAAAATAAATGGCAATCAAAAAAACATCTAAAGAAGAAATTTTAAAAGAGTCAATAAAACTTTTTAAAATAAGAGGTTACCATAATACCTCTATGGCAAATATAGCTGAATCATGTGGTTTAATTAAAGGCAGTATTTATCATCATTTTAAAAGTAAAGATGAGATTGGATTAGAGTCTTTAAAATATATTCACAAGTATTTTATTGATAACATTTTTAGTATTGCATATAGAGGTGATTTATCAGGTAAAGAGAAGCTAAAACTTTTTGTTTCTAAAACTGATGATTATTTTCTAGAAAGTGTTGGCGGTTGTTTGTTAGGAAACTTGGCTTTAGAAGTTTCTACTTTAAATTTAGAGTTTAAAGATGAAATAAAGGCTTATTTTTTGGCTTGGGAAAAAGCTTTGGCAAAAATATTAGAAATAAAGTATGGAAAAGATACTTCTGTATTATTGTCCAAAGAGTATGTTGCTTTAACACAAGGGGCAATTATGATGATGAATTTATTTGATTCACATGAAAGTTACCTAAGTGTAGGTGAAAAAATCACTCAATTATTGTAGTGATTTTTTTTGGTCTATTTATACAAACAATCGTTTGGTTGATAAAAAGGAAAAATATGAAAACAGAAATAAAAAAACCACTACCACCTTTTGATTTTGAAAGTGCTAGTATAAAAGTAAAAATGGCAGAAAATGGATGGAATAGTAAAGATGCACAAAAAATATCTCTTGCTTATACAGCAGATAGTGCTTGGCGAAATAGAGATGAGTTTATAAATGGAAGAGATGATATTATAGAGTTTTTAGAAGATAAATATCAAAAAGAGTTGGACTATAGATTGTGTAAAGAGTTATGGGCATATACTGAGAATAAAATAGCAGTAAGATTTGCCTATGAGTGGCACGATAGGAGTGGACAATGGTATAGAAGCTATGGAAATGAGAACTGGGAATTCAATGAAAATGGTCTTATGAAAAATAGATATGCTTGTATAAATGATTTAAAAATAAAAGAAGACGAACGAAAGTTTTTGTGGAATGGAAATACAAGACTAGATGATTATGCAAGTTTAAGTGAAATGGGTTTATAAAATATACTTTGTGTTAAAATTCTATCATTAAAAAAATGAGATGGTAATTATGATAAAAAAGTTTGATTTTACAATGATAGTTTTAAAAAATGATCAATACGATGGTTCAATAATTGATACATCAACAATACCAACAGATATAGAAGAGTTTGAAAAAGACTTGCTTTTAATTCTTGAAAACTTAGAAAATAAAAAGTTGTTATGGATAAAATTAATGATTGAACAATCAAGTTTGATTTCCATACTTACAAGGCATGGTTTTATTTTTCATCATTGTAATGAGATGGATATTACTTTAGTAAAAAAGCTTATTCATAAACCTGTGATTCCAACTGCCACAAATCATACTTTAGGAGTAGGGGCAGTTGTAATTGATGATAATAAATTATTAGTTATCAAAGATAAAATCTATCAAGGCTATAAACTTCCTGGTGGTCATATTGATGATAGTGAAAATATTACAAATGCTTTGATTCGAGAAGTGTATGAAGAGACAGGTATAAATATCAAATTTGATTCTATAATAAGTTTAAGGCATATTTCTCCTGGACAATTTAATGAATCAAATCTTTATCTGGTTTGTCGTGCTACTGCTTTATCTAAAGAGATAAATATAATAGACACAGATGAAATATTGGAAGCTAAATGGATAGATGTGGATACTTATTTAAATCTTGAAGATGTACATCCTTTTAATAAAAAGATAGTAAGAATGGCTTTAGAAAATAAAGGTTTTAAAATAGTTGATAGTGAGAATTTGATTCATAGAAAAGATTTAAATTATGAGATATTTTTTTAAAGTATAAGTAAGGAAATTTCCTTACTTATATAATTTATTGTTTGTTCATATCGTATTGTAAATATACAACTTTTGTTTGTAAAAACTCTTCAAGTCCATGTTTACCATCTGCTCCACCAATACCTGATTTTCTCCATCCTGCGTGGAAACCTTGCATAGCTTCAAAGTTTTCTCTATTGATATATGTTTCACCAAATTTTATCTCTTTGCAAGCTCTCATTGCCACATCTATATTTTGTGTATAAATAGATGAAGTCAATCCAAACTCACTATCATTTGCTAAAGCAATTGCTTCATCAAGTGTTTCAAAAGTCATGATAGGAAGTACTGGTCCAAATATCTCTTCTTGGATGATATTCATATCTTGTTTCACATCTACAAGCACTGTTGGCTCATAATAGAAACCATCATCTCTATCTGCTCTTTTCCCACCTGTTGTAATAGTGGCTCCTGCTTCTACTGCACTATCAACTAAGCTTTGAACATGATCAATTGCATCTTCATTAATAAGTGGTCCCATATCAACTTCTTCTTTTAATGGGTTCCCATAAGTTGTAGCTTCCATAGCTTTTGTCATTCTTTCACTAAACTCTTTTGCTATGCTTTTATGCACATAAACTCTCTCCGCACAATTACAAACTTGACCATTATTTATAACCCGAGAGTTTTTAATTGCTTCAATTGCTAAGTCTAAATTTGCATCTGCCATTACAATAGCTGGAGCTTTTCCACCAAGCTCTAATGATACTTTTGTCACATTTTTAGCAGCTGCTTCCATGATTTTGACACCAGTTGGAACACTTCCTGTAAAACTTACAATTCCAATTTTTTCATGACCTGCAAGTGGTTCTCCCACTTCAGCTCCTGTTCCACTTATAAGATTGAATACTCCCTTTGGAAGTCCAACTTCATCTACTAGTTTTGCAAACTCAAAGGCATTATTTGGAGTTTCACTACTAGGTTTTATAACTATAGTATTTCCAGTTAAAAGTGCAGGGGCAAGTTTTCTAGCTATTAAGAAAAATGGGAAATTCCATGGCAAAATACCAGCTGCAACACCTATGGGTAATTTAAATAAAAAGATATTTTCATTAGGTCTATCACTTTGGATAATCTCACCTTCATATCTTCTAGCCCATTCAGCCACATAGTCCAGATAATCAGCTGTAAAATTAACTTCAACAGTAGCAAGAGCTAAAACTTTTCCTTGTTCTTCAGTTATAACTCTTGCTAACATACTTGCATTGTCTCTAATTTTTTGTGCAATTTTTTTAAGATAACTAGCTCGCTCTATGGCTGGTAATTTTTCCCATGAGATTTGAGCTTCTTGTGCTGCTTCAACAGCTTGATTGACATCATCAACAGTTCCTTTAGGAATATAAGAGATAATTTGTTTATCCGATGGATTAATAACTGGTTGGGTTTCAACATGATTGAGGAACTCACCATTTATATACATTTGATAGACTTTTGCTTCTGCCATAATATTCTCCTTTAAATTGTTTGAATTGTGTAATGAATATGTTACTCTTCCATAGTTAATGAATAATAAATAAAAAGAAATTAGACTTTTTTATTAAGTTTTTATGGTGTTATTTTTAAAAATACATTAATAAAAATGTGAACATTAAAGAAAATGAAGTTAAAATTCTAATATAAATATATAAAAGAGAATAAATGAAATATAAAATTTTTGTAGACGGACAATTTGGAACAACTGGATTAAAAATTCACGAGATGTTAAAAAATAGAAAAGAGCTTGAAATTTTGACAATTTCAGAAGATGATAAAAAAGATATTGAAGTTAAAACAAAACTTTTAAATGAGGCTGACTTAGTATTTTTATGTCTTCCTGATGTTGCTTCAAAAGAGTCTGTAAAACTTATCACAAATGAAAGTACAAAAGTAATAGATGCAAGTACAGCTCACAGAACAAATGAAGATTGGACTTATGGAATTGCTGAATTAACTCCTACTCAAAGAGAAAATATAAAAAATTCCAATAGAGTTTGTGTGCCAGGTTGTCATGCAAGTGGTTTTATAATGGCAATGAAACCATTGATTGAAAATGAAATTGTTTCACCAAAGAATAAAATTGTATGTCACTCTATCACAGGATATAGTGGTGGAGGAAAAGGTTTAATTGATATATATGAAGATCCTAAAAATGAAGGAAAATTTTTAAGTCAAAGACCTTATGCTTTGGGGTTATCTCATAAACATTTACCTGAAATAAAACATGTCTTAGGATTAAAGCATGCTCCATTTTTCACTCCAAGTGTTGGTAACTTTGAGCAAGGTATGCTTGTAATGTCTTATTTAGTAAAAAGTGAACTTCTAAATAAAAAAATTACTAGAAATGAAATAGTAGACTTGTATAAAGAGTACTATAAGGGTGAGCAGTTTGTAAAAATCATTGAAGATGATTTTGAGTATCTTGATGATGGATTTTTAGATGCAATGAAATGTAACAATACAAATAGAATCGAAATCTCAGTTTATGAAAGTGAAGATTATATGCTTGTAATCTCAAGACTTGATAATCTAGGAAAAGGAGCTTCAGGAGCTGCTGTTCAAAATATGAATATCATGTTAGGACTTGATGAAAAGTTGGGCTTAAAGCTTTAAATGCTAAGTCAGAAGGAAGAGATTGATTGTTTTAAACAGTTAAGACAAACCTGCAAAGAGTATCAAGACCTTTCCGATGATTCTTTTGAAAAGTTAAAAAAAATAAGCTTTTTAAAAGAATCAAAAAAAGGTGAGATTTTACAAGATGTTTACTCACCTGCAAAATATATCTACTTTATCTGTAAGGGTATTTTGCGCACCTTTTTTTTAAATTCTAACGGTGCTATTTATACTAAAAATTTATTTTCTGAAAACTATTTTTCTGCTTCAAAAGTTTCACTTCTAACAGGTGAAGATTCGTATCTTTGTATTGATGCTTTAGAAGACTCTATTTTAATATGTATTGATTTTAAAGAGTACAAAAAGCTAATAGAAAAAAACGATGAGTTTAAAAACTTTTATATAAATTATCTAGAAAGAAACTGGGTAATAGTAAAAGAGAAAAATGAGATATCTTTAATACTTGATGATGCAAGTATTAGATATGAAAATTTTATAAAAAATAATCCAAATATAGAAAATAGAATTCCACTTCACCATATAGCAAGTCATTTAGGAATAACTCCTACACAGCTTAGTAGAATTAGAAAAAAAATAAAAAAAAACTAATCAATCACTCTTATAAATATATGTACATTTCTATTTTTATTAAATGGTATTTCATTTAACTCAAGATAATCCAATGATTTCATTAGTTTTCCATACTTATCATATCCATATGTTCTTGGGTCAAATGAAGGGTAGTTTTTATTTATGTGTTTAACTACTGCTGATAAATTTGCCCAGTCATCATCATCTGATACTGCAATAATCGCTTTTGTAATTATATCTTTTAATTTATTTTGTTCATTATTTGTTTGTGGTACTTCTTTTATTTCTCTAAGATTTTCTGTATAAACGAACTTATCACAAGCTGAGATAAAAGCTTCTGGTGTTTTTTGTTCACCAAAGCCATATACTTTTAGTCCTGACTCTCTAATTCTTGTAGCCAATCTTGTAAAGTCACTATCAGAAGAGATTATACAAAAACCATCAAGACGATTTTCATGTAATATATCCATAGCATCAATTATAAGTGAAGAATCAGTGGCATTTTTCCCATTTGTATAACTAAACTGTTGAATAGGTTGTATTGCATGTGTATGTAAATGTTCTTTCCAACCTTTAAGTTGAGAAGTTGTCCAGTCCCCATAAGCTCTTTTTATATTTGTAATCCCAAATTTTGCTATCTCTTCTAATAATTCAGAGATAACAGATGCTTGTGCATTATCTGCATCAATCAAAACTGCTAATTTGTCTGTACTCATTTCATCCATTTTATTAATTCCTTTATAAAAAATATTATACCTAATTACTAAGCAATTTTATTTAAGATAGCTTTTTCTTCACTAGTAAAACATTTATGAGGATATTCTACTTGTCGATTTTGAAATGAAAGAATAGATTTATTTAAAATAACTCCAGAATCAATATTGATTGCTTGTTTAATAGTTTCGTTTTTATACCAAGCTTCTCTTCCTGCTAATACAGTTGGTAAATATACAATTAAAGCTGCTGAAATAGAGCGTGTCGCACTCTCCCAAAGATAACTTGGAGTATGATCAACTGCATAATAATCTATACACTTATGTTTAAATATCGGGTTTTTAAATGTAGTTGGTTTTGCAAAATAGAATCCCATTCCTTCATCACAACTAACATCTATAATTAAACTATCAGCTTTTAAGCATGAACTCTCTTCTTTAATAATAAAATCAGTAGGATTTGCTGTGTCTTGAAACACACCATTTACGATAATATCAGCTTCACTAATTAAGTCTGAAAGTGGACGAATAGAACCATCATGTTCTACTACAACCATCCGTGCTTCATTTTCATCACCTTCTTGAATTCTTACATAATGGCAGTCAAGTACTTCTTCTCTTACTTCATTATCTGGTCGTTGTACGCAAATAGTAATATCTCTAAAACCATGGGCTTTTAGAGCATAAATAGCACCACGGTTAACTGCACCAAAACCAAATATAACTATTTTACGCTGATTTCCATAGTGACCATCTATGCCTTTTAATTGTAAAGCATGAATAACTGCACAATATCCTGCCATCTCATTATTTTTATAAAAGGTGTGTCGACCAACTTGTCCCTCTTTTGACCAAATAAACATATCTTCAAAGGCAATAAGTGTTTGTTTGCGTTCTATTGCTATTTGGGTTATCTCTTCTTGTTGTACACAATGCACATATCCCCAAAGTGTTCCACCAATTTTTAACTCTTTTAAGTCACTTAATACAGGTTTATTGATAATGACTGTACCAATATTTGCTAATAAATTATGTCTTGTATCAATACCACCACTTAATGATGCAATTTCTTCATCTGAAATACCAAAGGGAGCTCCATAACCCTCTTCAAATATTAGTTGTTCTCGTAATTCTTTTGGGATACGCGATAAATGTTTTGGATGTATTGGAAGCCTTCTTTCATCTATTTTTTTTGAAGTTCCAATAACTCCTACTTTTAACTTATGCATGTTTTGATTTCCTTTTAATTTGATTTATTATTTAGTCTTTCTCATATTCCAAAAACTTCTTTTACTTATAAAGTCTGGACCATCATATACACTTTTTAAATCAGATACAGTATATACAGCTTTATTATCAAGTTTATTTATTAATTGAATAAGTTCAGGGATATTTCTTCTTTTTTCAACGATAAATAAAACTTCCACAGGTTTGTCTTCCCCCATATCTCCATCGACTGAAACAACTTTAAATCCCTCTTCTCGTATCTTGTCTGCTAAAATATCACGATTGAAAGAGATACAACGAATAAGTTCTTTACCAATAGCAAATCGATTTTCAATCCACATCCCCACATAAATACCACTATCAAAACCAGCAGAATAAGCAAAAGCTAAATGCCATTGGTCAAGATGTTTAAAAACTTGACCAGCTGCTATTAACCAAATGATGATTTCAAAAAAACCAATTGCCGATGCTAATAATTTATAGCCACGAAATATAACAATAGTACGAAAGGTTCCTAAAGAAACATCAGCAACCCTTGACAGAAATATAAGTAGTGCTAAGACATAAGGATATTGCGCTATAAATTCAGACATTTTTGTCTCTTGTTTTGTTCATTTATTGATTTCCTTTAAGAAATTCTATAGGTATAACTTTATGAACGATGTATCAGTTTCGAAGATATGTCTATTTTTGTTTTGCTCTGTTTTAGATGTTTAAGAGTTTTAATTTTATACAAGTAACGGGGTATCAAGCCTAAGAAGCGACTTTCAAATTAGTGTAATACACGATTATTATTTGAGTCTATCTGAATAAAATCTTTATAGCAAGCTCCTTAAGATTTTAAGGGGCTTATTAATTAATGCTAGATAATTATTTAGCTAAGTTTTGTGCTTCACCTTTTGCAAAGGCTATAACATTTTCAAAAGCTATTTTAAAATAGAGTTCATAGCTATTTTTTTCGACATATCCAAGATGTGGAGAACAAAGTACATTTTCTAAACTTAATAAGGGCTCATTTTCTTTTGTAGCAGGTTCATTTTCATAAACATCAATTGCTGCTCTTTTAGAAGGATTCTTTGACAACTCTTCATATAAAGCACCACTTTGTACTAACTGGGCTCGACTTGTATTTACAAATAAAGAGTCAGGTTTCATAAGTTGTAAATCGGCTTTTGTAACACACTCTTTTGTAGCTTCATTTAATCGTAAGTGCAAAGTGATTATGTCTGATTCCTTAAAAAACTTCTCTTTTGAAGAAATTGCCTCAAAGCCATGCTCTTTTGCCAAAATTTGTGACGCTTCTCTTCCTAAAACCAAAATATTCATACCAAAGGCATTTGCATATTTGGCAATTTTTTGACCAATTTCCCCATATCCCCAAATACCAAGAGTAAGACCATTTAACGTTCTTCCTAAGCATAAATTACCAGATTGTTGCCAAATATTTTGTGATAGATTAGAAACATATTCAGGAATATTTCTAGAAGCTGCCATAATCAAACTCCAGCATAATTCAGATGGAGCAATAGGTGAACCAATACCTTCTGCAACTTCCACATTATATTTTTTGCATAAGTCAAGATTGATATGGTTACTTATTTTTCCCGTTTGGCTAATAAGTTTTAGTTTTGGAAGTTTTGATAAAAGTTCTTCTGTTATAAAAGTTCTTTCTCGAATAAGAACTATAGTCTCAAACTCAGCTAATTGTGATGCTAATTCATCAATATTAGTATATGTATTATTAAATATTTTTACTTCATAATCAGCTAAAATTTTAAAACAATCAAGATTTCTCACCACATCTTGATAGTCATATAATATTGCTATTTTCATTAAGTTTCCTTTTACTCATTTTATCTATTGTATTTTAACTAATTCAAATAAAAATCAACATATGTAAAGGACAAAGCGTTTTTTTTTGATTATTATTCTAAAATATATTTACTAAAGGATTATTTTGACAAATCAAATTAAAGCGCACATCTTACTTTTAATTGCTACTTTTTTAGTAGCAGGTTCATTTATTGCTTCCCAAAAGCTTTCTGGGGTGATTGATCCTATATCTCTTACTCTTTGTCGTTTTGTTTTTGCTTCAATTATTTTAGCTCCACTTATTTTTATAAATGAAAAATATCGAAGTAAAGTATTATCAACACTTCCACGAGGCATGATAATAGGATTTTTTTATTCTCTTTATTTTATAGGATTATTCAAAGCTTTAGAGAGTACAACTGCTTTAAATACAGGAACACTTTTTACTTTAGTGCCATTACTTACTGCTACATTTGCAATTTTTTTGCTTAAACAAAAAATTGGATTAGTGCAGTTTATAACTTATTTTGTAGGTATTCTTGGAACTTGTATTGTCGTATTTAAGGGAAACTTACAACTATTTTTAAAGTTTGAATTAAATGAAGGTGATATTATATTTTTATTTGCAATCATTTCTATGTCTTTATACTCTATATCTACAAAGTTTGTACATAAAAAAGGTGATGAACTTATTGTCTTGGTTTTTACAACTTTATTAAGTGGAATCATTTGGATGTCAATAGCTTTAGTGCTTATGGATATACCTTTACAATGGGGAAAAATAACTGGGAATTTAGTTTATTATATGCTTTATTTGATTATTGGAGCAACTATATTTACTGTTTATTTATATCAACAAGCATCAATAAATCTAGGTCCAAAAAAAGTCATGGCTTATGTTTATATAAATCCAGCTTGTATTGCTTTATTGATGTTTATAACTCATGGAGAGACTATTGGACTAAAAGTTTTAATTGGTATTTTAATCTCTTCAATAGCCACAATTATCCTTTTATCAAAGGATTAGTTTAATCTATCTTTTAAGTACTCAATGAAAGTTTGAAAGAGAAGATTTTTTTGTTTATCCTTGTGGTAAATCAAATAAAACTCCCTTTTAAACTCAAAGTTTTTTAGTTTTATTTCAAAGAGTTGTTTGTTTTGAAGTTCATTTTTAACAGCTACTTTTGATATGGCAGTTACACAATCTTTGTTATCAATGAGTATTTTTTTTATCTCTTCAAAACCATGTAGTTCCATAAATATATTTAGCTTATTTGCATGTTTCCCTAGTTTATTTATTAGTACTTCTCTAGTACCAGAACCAACTTCTCTTAGTATCCATTTTTTCTCTATTGTATCTATGTAACTCTCTTTTGGGTAATTTTTATCACTAGTTACAATAATAAGTTCATCATCATATAGTTTTTCTCTTATTATATTTATGTGAGTATAATCTGTCTCTATTAATCCTATATCTAATTTAGAATCTAATATTTTTTCTAGTATTTTTGTTGAATTAATAGTCTCAATATCAAATTTTACTTCGCTATATAAAGATAAAAAATCATAATAAATATCAGGCATGATATAGTTAGATATGGTTTTACTAGCTGCTATTCTCATGTGTCCTGCTAGCTTATCTTTTTGAAAAATAGTTTGGGCATCTTTTATTGCTAAATAGTGAGGGTAGGTTGTATCTTTAAAAAATCTTCCCCTCTCATTTAGAACTAATTTTTTGCCAACTCTATCAAAAAGTTTTTCATTTAATTTATTTTCTAAAGATTTTATAGCTATTGAGATGGCTGATTGGCTTATACCTAACTCTTGGGCTACTTGTGTTACTTGTGGATTATCACTTAACTCATAGAAAAAATTTAACTCTTTTAGGGTCATGATTATTCCTTATTAAAAATATTTATCATTATATTAAAAATAATATATTTTACATATTAAAATCACAGTGTTATACTTCAACAAATAAAAAAAGGAATTATCATGTCTTTTAGTAAACATAATAGAAAAGGAACAATAAATGGAATTATTTTTGTTGCCTTATTCTCTTTATTGGCAATATATATTTCAAATCTAACAATATTTAAAAATATAGGAATAAGCCCATTGATTATAGGTATTGTAATAGGGATGATATATGCCAATACTGTAAAAAGCAAATTCCCTCAAACTTGGAATACTGGTATAAAATTCTCTACAAAAACAATTTTAAGATTAGGAATTGTTCTTTATGGATTTAGGTTGACATTGCAAAATCTACAAGATGTGGGTTTACAAGGATTTACAGTAGCCTTTTTAGTTGTAAGTCTTACTTTTATAATAGGATATTTTATAGGAGTAAAAATATTAAAAATGGATAAAGAATTAACAATTTTAATAAGTGCAGGAAGTTCTATATGTGGAGCAGCTGCAGTTTTAGCTACTGAGTCAGTTTTAAAATCACAAGCATACAAAAGCGCAATTGCAGTTTCAACTGTAGTTATTTTTGGAACTATTGCTATGTTTTTATATCCTTTTATGTATAAAGCAGGACTTGTACCATTTGATGCAAGTAATATGGGAGTATACATTGGAGGAACACTTCATGAAGTAGCACATGTAGTTGGAGCTGGTAATGCTATAAGTGGTGCAGTAGCTGAAAATGCAGTTATTGTTAAGATGATAAGAGTTATGTTACTAGCTCCATTTTTGATAATTATATCTATATTTATAATTAAAACTGGAATATCAAAAAATGAAGAAAAAAAGAAAATAACTATTCCTTGGTTTGCTGTTATGTTTATGGTTGTAGTTGTATTTAATTCATTTGATTTTGTATCTGCAAAAGGTGTAGACCTTATTAATACTTTTGATACTTTTGCTTTAACTATGGCAATGAGTGCTTTAGGTATGGAAACTAGTTTTGATAAGTTTAAAGGCGTGGGATTTAAACCTATAATTTTAGCAACTATTCTATTTAGTTGGTTAGTTTTAGGAGGTTTTTATATAGTAAAGTTTACTATTGGGTTATAATTTTATATTAATTAAATAAAAGCACACTTTTTACAAACTTAATTAGTATAATATTTGTTAATTTAATTACAAAAAGAGGGGCTATGCAAACTTTACATAGAATAGAAAAAGATTTTTTAGGTGAAAAAGAGATTCCTTTAGATAAGTATTATGGAATACAAACATTAAGAGCAAAAGAGAATTTTTATATTACAAAAACAGATATATCATTATTTCCAAATTTTATAAAATCACTTGCAAGAGTAAAAAAAGCTTGTGCTTTAACAAACTTTGAGTTAGGGGATTTAACAGATGCTCAAAGAGATGCAATAGTTCAAGCTTGTAATGAGATTATTGATGGGAAATTTCATGATCAGTTTATAGTAGATCCAATCCAAGGGGGAGCTGGAACTTCTACAAATATGAATGCAAATGAAGTAATCGCAAATAGAGCTTTAGAAATTATGGGAAAACCAAAAAGTGCATATGAATTTATTCATCCAAATAATCATATAAATATGAGTCAATCTACAAATGATGTATATCCAACAGCAATAAAACTTACACTTCATGAACTAATTTATAAATTAAAAGATTCGTTGAGATTTTTAAGAGATTGTTTTGAAGAAAAATCAGTTGAATTTAAAGATGTACTTAAAATGGGAAGAACTCAGCTTCAAGATGCAGTTCCTATGACACTAGGACAAGAGTTCAAAACTTATGCAGTTATGATTGATGAAGATATTTATAGACTAAGAGATGCCCAAACACTTTTAAAAGAGGTAAATCTAGGAGCAACAGCTATTGGTACTGGTATAAACTCAAAAGCTGCATATCAAAGAAAAGTAATAAGTAATCTAAGAGAAGTTACAGGAGTTGATTATATTGCAGCTGGAGATTTAATTGAAGCTACTCAAGATACAGGTGCTTTTGTTCATATCTCAGGAATACTAAAAAGAGTTGCAATTAAAGTTTCTAAAATATGTAATGACCTTAGACTTTTAAGTTCAGGGCCAAGAGCAGGATTCAATGAAATAAATCTTCCTCCAATGCAACCTGGAAGTTCAATCATGCCTGGAAAAGTAAATCCAGTTATCCCTGAAGTTGTAAATCAAGTTGCCTTTGAAGTAATAGGTGCAGATACTACTATCTCTATTGCTTGTGAAGGTGGACAATTACAGCTTAATGTATTTGAACCAATTATTGCATATAAACTATTCACTTCTATTAATATGATGAGAAGAGCATTTTATACTTTAGGTGAAAAATGTGTTAAAGGTATTACAGCAAATGAAGATGTTTGTATGAATAATATCTTAAACTCTGTTACTTTAGTAACTTGTTTAAATCCAATCTTAGGATATGAAAAAAGTTCAGCAATTGCAAAAGAAGCTTTAGCAACAAATAAAAGAGTATATGACCTTATTTTAGAGCAAGAATTATTTACAAAAGAAGAATTAGATGAGTTATTAAAACCTGAAAATATGGTAAATAACTTAATAAAGGAAGTTCAATGAAAATCACTGTTTTAAATACTGGTGGAACTTTTAATAAAAGATATAACCCTATTAAAGGTGAACTTGAAGTTCCTACTGATAATGTAGCATTGGACAAGATTATTAAATCTTGTCACAATGTGACTTTTGATATTAAAAATTTAGTCTCTAAAGATAGTTTGTATTTTACAGATGAAGATAGAGAGACTATTCTAGAAGAAGTTCAAAATAGTACAAGTGATAAAATTATAATCATACATGGAACTGATACTGTTGATTTAACTTCAAAATTCTTTGATGGAAAGATTGAAGGAAAAGTAATAGTTTTCACAGGTGCTATGGTTCCTATGAGTATTGATGAGGTTGAAGCTACTATGAATTTTTCACAAGCTTTAGGATTCTTAAATGCTGAGGTAAAATCTGGTATTTATATCTCTATGCATGGGGTTGTAGTTGAGTACAGTAGACTAAAAAAAGATAGATCTGTAGGACAATTTTTAATTAATTAGCTATATTTAATAAAGTTTCATTATAATTGTATCACTTGAAACAATTATGAAACAGGTAGATAAATGCTTATTAAAAATAAAAAGAAATACACTTTAACAGATATAGAGCGATTATATTCACAAATACCACTTATATTTATAATTGTAATCGCTTTATTATCTTTTCTTATTACTTTTTTTATTTTGGATTCTAAACAAAGTAGAGAAATAGATTTATTAAAACAAAAATACTCTTTAAACTACGAATTTACTAAAAAAGAAGAGATAACTACATTTACATCTTATATAGATAAAAAACTAAAAAACAGCTTTTCCCAAGAAGAAATACACCTTAAAAATATCACTTATAAAGTAGTTGGATTTATACAAGCAAATAAATTAAAAGATAAAAAAAACTTAGATAGCTATATAAAAAATATAGAAAATACAAACGACTTAAATATTGTAATTTTTACAAAAGATGACTTAAAAATTTTATATGGTGAAAGTTCCATTTTATATTTGCAAAATCTTATTTATAGTTATAAAGATAAAAAATACAAAGAGTTTATTTTAAAATATATATATTCACAAGGCAATGATAATCTTCAATATTGGAAAGATGATGTTGCAAGAACAGTAAGGTTGAGTTTTTTTGATAAAGTAATTATCAATAAGAAAGAGTATTTTATAGGTTCATTTTCTACAATTAATTCAATCAAAGAGATTACTAAAACTGCTATCATAAATGCAATTAATACAAAAAAATTTCCAATATGGTTTTATGATATTATTTCTCAAAAGACTTATAATTTTAATGGGAATAAAAAGTATGAAGACTCAAGTGAATTATTTAAAAACAAGAAATATAATAAATCATACAAAATTATAAAACACTATTTGAACAATTTTGATTATAGTGATGAGTTTAAAAACTTTAGTTATTTTTATGATAAATTTGACTTTTTAGTCTCTAGCTTTTATGATAAAAGTATTATTGAAAACCAATTAAAAGATACAATTTATAAAATCAAAAAAGATTATAGAACCTTGTTATTTAGAATCTTTATTTATATTTTAATAGGTGCTGGATTTCTTATTTTACTTACTTATCTTTTCACAAGTTTTATTAAAAATATCATTACAGAATACAATGATGAACTTGAAGATAGAAGAGTATCTCTAATACATTGGAAAAAAAGATTTGAGTTGGCAATTATTGCCTCAAATGATGGTTTGTGGGATATAGATTTTAAGACTAAAAAAATATATTTTTCAGATAAATGGTTAGATATGTTTGGATATAAAAAGGATGAATTAATTACATTTTCTGATTGGTTTGAGTTGATTCACAATGAAGATAAAGTAAATGTGGAAAAACTATTTGATAAAATATTTGCAAAAGCAGATGATACATTTGTTTGTGAATATAGATTAAAAACTAAAAGTGAAGGCTTTAAATGGGTACTTGCAAGAGGTAAATCTTTTGTTGATGAAAATAATGAATTAGATAGAATGCTAATGATGTCTATGGATATAGACAAAAATAAAAGAATGAAAAAAGAGTTATTGGATATTGAACTTTTAGTTGAAGATGGAAAAATCGTAATCTTTAAACTTGTCAATAATGAAAATCTATCTGTTCAATATATCTCAAATAGTATTCAAACTTTTGGCTTTAGTAAAAATATGTTTGAAAAAGAGAATATGAGATTTATGAATCTTATTCATAAAGAAGATGTGGCAAGTGTTCAAGTTGCTATTAATGCAGCAGTAAAAAAAGATCTGCCAAACTTCACTTTTACTTGTAGAATGATAAATGCTGCAAATGAAGTAAGATGGATATCAAGTAGGGTAATTCTTATTAAAAACCACTCAGGACAAGTAAGCCACTTCTATGGGTATTTAAATGACATCACAAAAATAAAGCTAAGTGAAGAAGAACTTAAATTAAAAGTTGAAGATGAACTTGCTAAAAATAGAGAAAAAGATAGAATCCTAATCCAACAAAACAAATTAGCAGCCATGGGAGAGATGCTTGGAAATATCGCTCACCAATGGAGACAACCACTTAATAATGTCTCTTTGATACTTCAATTTTTAAGAGATAATTATAAAAATAAAGATGTGAGTGATGAAAAACTTGATAAGTTTATGAATAAAGCAAATCAACATATAGAGTATATGAGTGAGACAATTGATGATTTTAGAAACTTCTATAAACCTTCAAAATCAAAAAATGAGTTTTATGTAAATGAGTGTATTAATACTTTGCTTTATATGGTAAAAAACCAATACGAAATTCAAAATATAAAAATAAATTTTGAGTATGAAGAAGTAAAAATAACAAACTATGAAAATGAACTAAAACAAGCTTTATTAAATATCTTAAACAATGCAAAAGATGCCTTATTGATGAAAAAAGAGAAAGAAAGCTTTGAGGCACATATTAATATATCCTTGAAAAAAGATAATGAAAAAATGAACTTGGAAATAACTAATAATGGTGGAAATATAGATGAAGAGATTTTATATAAAATCTTCGAACCATATTTTACAACAAAGTTTGAGATGCAAGGTACTGGAATAGGTCTTTACATGACAAAATCAATTATAGAAACTAATATGAAAGGAAAAATTGAAGTAGAAAATACAAGTGATGGTGTGAAGTTTATTATCACACTAAATATTTAACTTCATAGGATAACAAATGAGCGAATATATTACAAGAGTATTATTAGTTGAAGATGAAGAGGACGCAAGGGAGATATTAAGTTTCTACCTTGATACAGTTTTTGATGAAGTAGAGATTGCTTGTGATGGAGAAGAGGGTTTTAAATTATATGAAAAAGCATACAAAGAAAATAAAACTTTTGATTTAGTTCTAACAGATATTCAAATGCCAAATGTAGATGGACTAACTATGATTGAAAATATCACAAGAGTAAATGAAAATCAAAAGTTCATAATAGTCTCAGCATACAAAGATGAAGAGTATCTTTTCAAATCAATAAACCTAAATGTCATTTCATATTTTGTAAAACCTTTGGAAGTAAAAAATATGATGGTGATGTTAAAAAAAGTAAAATCAAAAGTCCTAGAAGATAAATCAAATGTAATAGTAGAAGATGAATTAGTACTTTTAAATAGTACATATAAATATAATAGAAAAACTAAACAACTTTATAAAAATGATGAGTTAGTTGATTTAACAAAAAAAGAGAAACTTCTAATAGAAGCTCTTGCAAAGAATATAAAAGAGATAAAAACAAAAGAGTACCTAAAAGAGTTTATCTGGAATGATATCAATACTTCCGATGCTACTATGCGTACGGTTATAAAAAGGGTTAAAGATAAGATTGCTGATGATGATTTTATTGTTTCTAAGAAGGGGTTGGGGTATTTGATTGAGAGGGGGAAATAGTTATATATGTTGTTTTTTGATTTTAAGCTTATATTTGTATACTGTTTAAAAGGAATTACAATATGAATATAATTGAAACAGATAGACTAATCTTAAGAACTATAATACTTCAAGATATAAATGATTTATATAAACAAGTTTTTTTTAATGAGGATGTTGTAAAGTTTACTTTTGGAAGTGATGGTTTAAATATTGATGAGACAAAAGATTTTATAAAGAACAATTGTAATTTTGATAAAAAACTTGGATTGTCCACATTAGTAGAAAAGATTAGTGGAAGGATTATTGGTCTTGCTGGAAATATAGAATGTAATTACTTAGAAAAGAAAGATTATGAATTTGGTTTTATATTAGGCAAAGAATTTTGGGGCAAAGGATATGCAACAGAAATAGGTAAGGCACAAATTAATTTTATAAAGAATGAATTAAAAGGAAAAAGAGTCTTGGCATTAGTGCATAAAGATAATGTAGATTCAATTAAAACAATTGAGAAACTTGGTTTAAGTCATTTAACAACAGTATCAACAAATGATAGAGGGAACAGAGAATTATATATAAAAAACTTTTAAAAATCTAAAAATCTGGCAAAATCTGGGGACAGAATACCAATTAATTATAAATTGAAGTAGATTACAGAAGTTGAAACTTCAGCTTTTTTCTAATGTTGTTTTTTATTCTCATGAACACCTATTGGTCTCGTCAGAAAAGTGCATTTAGCACTTTTCATTCCTCAAACATATCCTCACTTTTCACCGAAAATAAAGCCTAAAATCTTAACTTCATCAAAGGCAGAAAGAAATCTCTTCGGTTGTTTCTTTATCTTAAAAGTTCAAATTATCATAAGTAAATTTAAAAAATAAAAGTTAGGAATCTAAACAAATCAAAAAATCCGGGGACAGAATACCAATTAATTATAAATTGAAGTAGATTACAGAAGTTGAAATTTCATTTTTTTCTAATGTAAGTTTTTATGCTCATGAACACCTAAAGGTTTTCGCTTCTCTTACTTTTTGATTTCGAAAAAGTAAGCCTTGTGCTTGCACTCTCTTTGAGAAAAAAGACTGC
>TARA_R110002033_G_scaffold3561_5_pt1 | contig 19738 bp, 15 predicted proteins | sample TARA_R110002033 | Tara Oceans TARA_R110002033 (sample SAMEA4397051) | marine metagenome | biome: Polar Biome; feature: [SRF] surface water layer (ENVO:00010504); material: water (ENVO:00002006), including particulate matter (ENVO:01000060) such as... | depth 5 m
GGTTTATGATGAAGACGATAATAATTGTCTAAAATCAAAACATCCTGATCGGAAAATGGTATTAGATTATTTGAACCTGCTACAAAATGAATATATAAATAATCCATCTATATAGTTTCAAAAAAAATCCTGATGTAAAAACATCAGGATTTTTTAAACAACTTAATTTAGAAGTGCTTCAAACTTCAATTTATTATAATTTATAACACTTAAAGCCTTAGAGTAATTCAAAAGATAACTTATCGTTTCATCTTTTGGATTTAGGTTAATATTTTTTGGGGAAGCATTAGAGTAAATTTTTGCCATTTTTATAATTTATCAGTTTATATATAGCAAAAACGCATCTCAGCATACTTTATTGTATCAATTTGTTAAAATAATGTTATTTTGCTCAATTACTTTACGCATATTAATAAGCGCATAACGCATTCTACCTAGTGCTGTATTGATACTTACTCCTGTTCTTTCCGAAATCTCCTTGAAACTCATATCTTGATACATACGCATCAACAATACTTGTTTTTGATCTTCTGGTAGTTCTTCAATAATACGTCGTACATCAGATTCTACCTGATTCTTTATAATCGTTTTCTCTGCATTTAAGCTAGAATCACTTAAGACTGAAAAAATACTAAACTCACCTGTATTATCAAATTTTGGCATACGTTTGTTCTTTCTAAAATGGTCAATTACCAAATTATGAGCAATACGCATAACCCAAGGTAAAAATTTACCTTCTTCATTATACTTGCCTCGTTTTAAGGTTCTAATAACTTTGATAAAAGTATCCTGAAATACATCTTCAGTGACATCTCTATCATAGACTTTAGAATAAATAAAACTGTAAATTTTATGCTTATGCCTCTCTATTAATATTGAAAGTGCATTCTCGTTACCGTTAATGTAGTTGCTAACCAACTCTGCGTCTTGGATAAGTTCTTTTTTCATAATAATTACTTTAAAGCTCAATAGTGACCTATTAAGTTTGGGGTTAAAAGCTGTTTTTTTTTTAAAGTAATATTATGCTATACGCAGATGTTTTTAAATGGATATGCTTCAAATATAACAACAATCATTCCGAAAAAACAAACAATAACCTTAAAATTTAACATTTTGTCGGATAAAGTGTTCCTTTAATAGATGAAATAGTTATAGTATCTTTGCAAACTTAGATACCGAAGAGAACCTATGAATACTACTGTTTTAGACGTTAGCCCAAAGGAAAACATCATTATAAAAGGAGCAAAATTGCACAACCTAAAAAATATTGATGTTGTTATCCCTAGAAATAAACTTGTGGTTATCACAGGTTTATCAGGCTCAGGAAAGTCTAGTTTAGCTTTTGATACGCTCTATGCAGAAGGTCAAAGACGTTATGTAGAAAGTTTAAGTAGTTATGCGCGCCAATTTTTAGGACGACTAAATAAACCTAAAGTAGATTATATTAAAGGTATTGCTCCTGCTATTGCTATTGAGCAAAAGGTAAACTCTACAAATCCGCGTTCTACAGTTGGTACAACAACAGAAATTTACGATTATTTAAAATTATTATTTGCAAGAATTGGTAGAACCTATTCGCCTATTTCTGGTAAAGAAGTTAAAAAGCATACCGTTTCTGATGTTATTAATTTTATTTCAGAATTTGAAGAAGGCTCTAAATTGTTACTCTTGGCTCCTATTATATTGGAAGAAGGACGAACTATTGAAAATAAACTACAAACACTTCAACAACAAGGTTACGCACGTATTAAAGTAAAAGATGATGTTGTTAGAATTGATGAAGCTCTAAAATCGAAAATTAAATCTGATAAAGATTTATTTCTAGTTGTAGATAGAATTGTTTTTAAAAATGATGAAGATTTCCTTAATCGTTTAGCAGATGCTGTTGGCACGGCTTTTTATGAAGGTGTTGGCACTTGTATTATAGAATCACTATCAGATAAAAAACAAACACTATTTAATAATAAGTTTGAATTAGACGGCATGTCTTTTCTAGAACCTAATGCACATTTATTCAGTTTTAATAATCCTTATGGAGCATGCCCAAAATGTGAAGGTTATGGCGATGTTATTGGTATTGATGATGATTTAGTAATTCCGAATACAGCATTATCCGTTTACGAAAATGCAATTTTTCCTTGGAGAGGTGACACCATGAGTTGGTATAAAGACCAATTGGTTAACAACTCTCATCATTTCGATTTCCCTATTCATAAACCCTACTTTCAATTAAGTGATGAAAACAAAGCGCTCATTTGGAAAGGCAATAAATACTTCGAAGGTTTAGATGCGTTCTTTGCTGAGCTAGAATCTAAAGCCTATAAAATTCAGAATCGTGTAATGTTATCACGTTATCGTGGTAAAACAAAATGTAGCGTTTGTAAAGGTAAACGCTTACGTGAAGAAGCTGGTTATGTAAAAATTAATGAAGCTACCATTACAGATTTAGTAGATTTACCAATAGATGAATTAACTGTTTTCTTTAATAATTTAACGTTAAACGAAAGTGATTCTAAAATCGCAAAACGTCTGTTAACTGAAATTAATACGCGTCTTGCATTTTTATCTAATGTAGGTTTAAGTTATTTAACCTTAAACCGAAAATCTAATACCTTATCTGGTGGAGAAAGCCAACGTATTAACTTAGCAACATCTTTAGGCAGTAGCCTTGTTGGTTCTATGTATATTTTAGATGAACCTAGTATTGGCTTGCATCCTAAAGACACAGAACGTCTAATTGAAGTTTTAAAAAATTTACGAGACTTAGGCAACACGGTTATTGTTGTTGAGCACGATGAAGATATAATGAAAGCAGCCGATTCTATTATAGATATTGGTCCAGAGGCTGGTACTTTTGGCGGTGAAGTTATGGCTGTTGGCAATTTTAAAGACATTCTTGCTACAGATACCTTAACGGCTAAATATCTAAATGGTCAATTAGAAATTGAAGTGCCTAAAAAACGAAGAACTTCAAAGTATAGCGTTGAGATTGTTGGTGCTAGAGAAAATAACTTACAAAATATAGATGTTACCTTTCCGCTTGAAATGTTAACGGTTATTACTGGTGTTTCCGGAAGTGGAAAAAGTACCTTGGTAAAGAAGATTCTTTTTCCTGCTATACAAAAGAAACTTACTGGATTTAGTGATAAAATTGGCCAGGTTTCAGAAATAAAAGGAGATCATAGTAATATTAAGCATGTAGAATTTGTTGACCAAAACCCAATTGGTCGTTCGTCTCGTTCTAATCCTGTAACTTATATTAAAGCTTATGATGATATACGTGCTTTATTTGCGTCTCAGAAATTAAGTAAAATTAGAAATTACGCAGCCAAGCATTTTAGTTTTAATGTGGATGGTGGACGTTGCGAAACCTGCAAAGGCGAAGGCGAAGTTACTATTGAAATGCAGTTTATGGCAGATGTGCATTTAACTTGTGACACTTGTGGCGGAAAACGATTTAAAAAAGAAGTACTAGAAGTTAAGTTTGAAGGCAAATCTATAGATGACATTTTAAACCTTACTATAGATGATGCCATTGATTTTTTTACAACTCATAAGGAAACTAAAATTCAAGGAAAATTACAACCACTTCAAGATGTTGGATTGGGATATGTTACCTTAGGGCAATCCTCTTCTACCCTTTCTGGTGGTGAAGCACAACGAATTAAACTAGCTACGTTTTTAGGCAAAGGCAGTAAAAGTGATAATGCACTTTTTATTTTCGACGAACCTACAACAGGACTTCACTTTCATGATATTAAAAAGTTATTAAAATCATTTCAGGCATTAATTAGCAAAGGACATTCAATTATAGTCATTGAGCATAATATCGATTTAATTAAATGTGCAGATTATATTATTGATTTAGGTCCAGAAGGTGGAAAACATGGAGGACAATTAGTTGCTTCTGGTACACCCGAAGAAATCGCGAAGGACAAGAAATCAGTTACAGGAAAATATCTTCTAGAAAAATTATAAATGAAGCCAATAGAAGTAAATTCTGAATTAAATGAACTAAAAAAAAACGTTAACACTTCTCCTGTAAAAGGTGGAGGTGCTAGTTTTAAAACTAATGTACTAATTGAAGAGTCTAGCTCTAAGCTATATTATAAACCTTCAATTGGTGTTGGTCTTTTTAGCTTATATTCTTAGCTGTAGGTTTAGGCGTTTTCTTTTCAGGAATTAATCCATTATTTAAAAACGGTTTTAATTTTGCCGAAGTAGAATGGTTTTTATTAATCTTTGGTTTAATTTTTTCTATTGCTGGTGGTTCAATGTTTTATATTTTTTATATGCCTCGTGTATTTGATAAGCAATTAGGAGTTTATTATAAAGCCTATAAAACCGACATTCACAAAATTAAAAAAGACACTTCAAAAAAATATATTCCTTTAAAATCTATAATTGTTGATGCCGAAATTTTAAGCGCATTTTTAAATGTCCCAATTTGGCATGCTGGTTCTATTAATTAATAGAACATAAAAGCGAATAACCCAATTATAAAAACTGCAGTTGGTATTACTATAATCATAAAAGTAAAAGTGGCAACACTAACTTTAAAAAAAGTTAAAAACCAACCTTGTCCATAGAATTTTTTCAATGCTATTAGCAGATAAACAAAAGTAGATAAAGCTATAAGCCAATCGATCCAATCAGGAATATCCCAAAATAAATTTACACCAAAGATGATACTGAACACCGTAAATAAATACGAGAAGTAATAAAAACTGAATACTAAATGATGTGCATAACGTCCTTTTCTAAAATATAACAACTTAATAATAAGTGCAAAAATTGGGAGCAAGAAGAATAATGCTATTGGTATCGTATCATAAAATGTTTTTAAAACATTTCCTCCATCACGCGCTTTATAAAACTTGAGAATCTGAGTATATAATTTTCGCATAAACCAACCATCTTCTTCTTCTAAGCCCATTGATTCGTAAATCTCTTTATCAGAAGCATTTATACTGATTAAAGAGTCCATTTTTGCTTCATTAAAACCAAAAGATATATCATTCTTTTTAGGTAAGTCATCTAATTTAATAATAGAATCAATTTCATTATCACTCATTCCTGTAATAAATTTATTACTCCTAAGTGCGCCTTCAATTTCTTTTCTAGCTATAGAATCCTTAACATATTTTATGGAATCTCTTTTTCTAATTTGAACAGAATCCAAAACAACTGTACCATCTTTATCAAAAATTTCTTGAAAATTATCGTTTAAGCTATCAACTTGATCCCTTACATTGAATGAAAATATAAAAAAGAATACAACCGAGATAAACAAATACATCTGCGCAGGATGCAAATATAATAAGCGTTTTCCTTTAATAAATTCTTTGGCCAAATAACCAGGTTTAAACAATAATGGAATGAAGCTTTTAAAGAATCTTGCATCAAAAGAAAAGTAGTTACTGATGGTATTATAGAATAGAACACCAATAGTTAATTCGTCGTTAGTTTTCTGACCACAATGTGGACAAAACTGAAAACCTTCATCATAAGGTTGTTCACAATTTTTACAATTCGTTTGGTTGGTTTTCATTTTGATTGGTTAATCAGATTTAAAAGTAACAAAAATTATACTATCAATGACTACATGTTAGAATAATGAAAACTAATAATGGTTATATCCTTACCTCACAACACCCTACGCAACTAACTACAAGGACTTTGCGTTTTTTGGCACGCTAATTGAAAATATCAAACCAAGTAAGAAAGCCAAGAAGTCCTAAACAAGTTAGTGACAAGGCGAATCTAAAAACCTATAAATTATGAAAAGACAAGTACTTTTTATGGCAATGGTGTTAATAGGATTAACATCTGCTAAAGCAACAACAGCAGGAGATGCTGTTTTAAATGGGGAAGGTTTAAACAAATCTCGTAATCATTACGCACAACCAATTTTGTTTGTAGAACGTGGTGTAGAATTTTTAATCTTTGCCGATGGTAGTTTCGATTTTAATACCGATACTTCCATCTCACAACCAAATGATGACAACTATTATTACAGACGTACTAGCACAAAAAAAAGACGCAGTACTAACAGAACTTATGGTGCACCAAGTATAAATAATAATGTTAGAAATCGAGGTGTTTTGGTAACGCACGATAGAGAAGGACGTGTTAGAAGAATTGGAAATGTATTTATCAACTATGATAGACAAGGACGACTAAAGCGTGTTGGTTCTGTATATATGACTTACAGAAATGGACAATTAAGGCAAGTTGGTGGTTTACGTATTTTAACTAATAGACATGGAGATGTTATTGGAACAAGAGGTATTGTAAATAGAAATAATCCTGATAGCGGAAATTATGGAACATCTGATTGGTCTGAAGATCATAATGATGACTCATCTCAGCAAGATGATGATTATTACTATTACAGAAAAGATGGAAAAACACTAAAAAAGAAGAAACTAAAAGCTTAATCTATTAATAGCTATTCTATAGATTAAAACTAAAACCCTGAAATGTTTGAAAAAACACTCAGGGTTTTTAATTGCAATAATATTAACGTAAACTATTTCACAATATTCTAACTTTTCAACATTTCAACCTTTCCTAATTATAGTCCTTCATCTTTTAAACTTTTTCAATGCACTAAAAAACAGCTGATTAAAAACTTGGCACGCTGTTTGTTTTATACTAAACGAGTTTAATTTAAAACCCAATTATTATGAAACGAATACTATATTTATTTGCAGCTTTAGTCGCTATAAGCACAACTGCATTCGCAACCAACGACACAACAACAGAAGCAGAATCAGAAGCTTCAATCGATAACTATGTGAGAGGTTATGGTAAGTCTTTCATCTTTAATGAAGCAGGAATTGAATTTTCAGTTTTCGCTGATGGTCAATTTGATTTTTATTTACCAAATTACGGACCAGATGTAAACGTAGATATTGATACACCTGGTTTCAGTTTAAGTTTTAACTCTGGTTATGATTACAATCCATATTTACAATATGACGAGTTTGGAGCTATTATTCAAATTGAAAACACACCTATATATTATGACTACTACGGTCGTGTAAATCAAATAGGAAATATTTTTATCAACTATAACGGATTTGGTAGAATCAACAGAATTGGAGGTCTAAATATTTATTATAGAAATAATGCTTATTGGAGATATGATGGATTCATCAACTCATACAACAGAGCATATGTTTACAGACCATGGCACAGGTTTTATGCAACACCTCATATTAATTTCTGTATTGTACATGTTAATCCATACAGACAATATTATACTCCTGTAAGACATATATATTACAGACCATATACTAATAATGTAAGACATTATAATATTGTAAGACGCGATAATGGACATGTAACTAGACGTAATAACACAGTTAGAAATACACGTAGATATGCTCAAACACCAAGAAACAAAACAGAAAGAAGTTTAAGAACTCGTGTAACACGCAGTAATAAAGCAATTGCAACTACAAGAGCAACACGTTTAAGTGAAAAAAATGCGACAAGAACAACTAGTAATACAAATGCAACAACAAGAACTAGTACGAGACGTGTTTCTGATAAAGCAACACCAACGCGCACTAATACAAGAGTAAATACACCTACTAGAACAAGTACAACTAGAAAAGCAAATGCAGTACGTTCTAATACTAAAGTGAATACTCCAACAAGAACAACACGTAGTAGTAATGCAACATCCACGAGAAATTCGAGAAATAATGTGACCAGAAGTAACAATTCTGTGTCTAACAAGAGAACAGTAACTAGTAAACCAAGAACGGTTTCTACAAGATCAAGTAATAACACTAGATCACAAAGTACTAAACAAAGAAGTATAACAGTTCAGAATAAAAGAAAATCATCGTCTGTAAAAAGCGGATCTAACACAAGTAGAAAGAGCAACCAAAGTTCTACTAGATCTAACTCAAGACGATCAAGAGCATAAAAAGTTTTTTTGGTTGGTTAGGATGTCCCGTATGATGTATGCCTCAGAGCACCTTACGGGACATTTTTGTAATATAGATTCTTGCTATTGCAGGAATTTCTATTTTACTTCAATCTTAAATACTTCTTTATCTGATTTGAAATATCCTCCGAAACATTCAACTTATAAATAACTATAGAATAAATTAAGCCTATTAACATTGATTTCAAAATTATATTCACTACAGGATGAAACGGAAAATCCCAGAAGTAAAATGCAATACTTAATACAATTAATGTGACCACAATTTTGGTTGAACTTAAAGTAAAAGGTAACATATTAAACTTTCTTTTCACAAATATAATTTTGATAGTATTATAGATAAAGACAGCCAAAAACGTAGCAAAGGCAGAACCTTCAATGCCATAAACAGGAATAAAAATAGCGTTAAGAACAATGGCCATAATAGCTAATAAAACACCAAATAATAGGACCATTTTATAATAATCACTATTAAATAAAATCGCATTATTATTACCCAAACTATTATCGTAAAGCTTTGCTAAACTCACTATTAACACAGCAAAAAGCCCACCTGTAAATTCAGAAGGAAGAATTTCGTATAGTTGATTGATATTTAATATAATCAACAAGAATATAAATCCACTTACCACCAAAAGTGTCATAGAACTCCTTTTATATAAATCTTCTAAGGCCACATAATCTTTCTCATTAAGATATTTAGCTGTTAATGGTAACATAATTTGATGCATCGCACGTTGCGGAACAGCAATAACTGTTGCAATAAAAATAGCAACACTATAATAAGCAACTTGCTCAATATCTGGTAACATTAGACCAATCATAAACTTATCGATATCTAAAATTAGCATAGCTACTGAGCCTGCGATAATCATTAATGTTGAATATTTTAAAATTGAAGATTGATTATCTAGTTTCTGAAATTTCAACTTTGGAAATCTCACCGAATAAGCATAAAGCTTCATTATTATAACTCTAACAACATAAACGCCAACAAGAGCAATTATAAAATTATCTACAGTTAACCAATTAAAATAAACGGCGAACAATAATAACATAATACATACTCTGTGAAATACCTCTTTCATTAAATTACCAAACACAGTTTGCATTTGCACTTTAGTCCAAGCGAAAAAGATTTCGAAATAAGCCATAGACACAGCTAAAATAAAAATATGCCAAACGTAATTTTCTACAATTTGATTTTCACTAGAAAGCCAATTAACAATAGCATCATAAGCGAAATAGCCAATAATACCAGTAGGAATTATAAATACTAAAGGCAAAAACAGCATAAGCGTTAAAAAACTATTGATACTGTTTTTAGATTTAAAAGTTGAATAGAATTTTACAATAGCATTATGAACACCAAATGCCATAAAAGGCATCATAATATTAGCAGCGGAAAGCAAAAAGGCAACTAAACCATAATATTGGTCCGATAAAAAATTAGTGTAAAGAAAAAGTGTATTAATAGCACCAATACCAAAACCCAAATAGGTGGTTATTGTGTTTTTAAAAGACTGGTTTAATACGATTCCCATAGTGAGGCAAAATACAACTATTAAATTCTAAAATGAACTTTATAAATTATCTATCCTTTATGATTTTACTTAACTTTTCTGTCAATGCTTTTCTGCTGTAGGGTTGTAAACCAATAGCATTTACTTTTAAAGTTTTATTCTGAAAGGCTTCAAAATAAGTTAATAATTGTGATTTTAATTCTTCTTTTTGGTTATAATTAAAGTAGGTTCCGGTATTGGTTGAAGTGATAATTTTCTCAACATCAGCATCTTTTGGACCAATGGCTAAAATTGGTGTTTCGGAAATAAGATATTCAAAAACTTTACCAGCAATTATGGCTTTAGTGTCTTCAGAATCGATTTCTATCAATAATAGTAATTGTGATTTCATTTGAAACTTTAACGCTTCATCATGACTTACATAACCAACAACATTAACATGATTTTTTAAACCATATTTATAAATAGAGTGTATAACATCATCACTAACTACACCTATTAATAGTAATTTAAATAATTCAGAAAAACTTTTATTCTCTTTAATTAAATCAGAAAGTGTTTCCCATAAAACCACAGGATTTCGTTCGGATAATAAAGAACCAATATGAGATAAGGTGAATTTGTCATCCTTCCCTTCTACTTTAACCTTGTGCGCATCATAACCATTAGTAATAACAGTAATGGGTTGTTTGGTTTTAGTTTCAAACTCGTTTTTAGTATGATTACTCGTCACTATAATTTGGTCGGCTGTATTTAAAACTTTATGTTCTAAATCTAAATGTTTTGCTTTTGAAGACTCTGTTAGTTTTAAATCTTTATGATAGCCAATAGTCGTCCAAGGGTCTCTAAAATCTGCAAACCATTTTATACCTAATCTAGCCTTTAATTGCAAGCCTATTAAATGTAAACTGTGAGGTGGACCTGTTGTAATAATGGTTTCTATTTGATGTTCTTTTATATAATTTGAAAGAAATTCAACCGAAGGCTTCACCCAGTTTTTTCGAGCATCTGGAATAAAATAATTCCCTCTCACGTAAAGCATCGCTTTTTCAATCAGAGATTGCTTTTTAGTTTTTGGGATAACACCTGAGCTAATTTTCTTTGAACTTCCTTTAGAAAAAATACTAGCTAAACCATAAGGTTCACTGATGAGTTGTTTTAAAATAGTAATGTTTTCAGGAATCTCATTTACCAAACTTTCATCTAGTATCGGATAATTTGGATTCTTAGGACAATAAACAATAGGTTCAATACCAAATTCTGGTAAATACTTAACAAATTTTAACCAACGTTGCACGCCTGGACCTCCTGCTGGTGGCCAATAATAGGTTATGATAAGTACTTTAGAATTCATATCTAAGCTTTCGCTTTTCTTCCTTTAAATTCAAAAAACAAACCTAACAATATAAAAATCAATAAAATAGCAGAACTAGCTAATGCTACTTTACTTCCTGTTTCAACAACTTCAGGTTCAAACTTAAATTCTATTGTGTGCTTTCCTTTTGGTAATTCTAAAGCTCTTAACACGTAATTCACTCTAAAATGTGGTACTAATTCGCCATCGATATAAGCATCCCAACCTTGCTTGTAGTAGATTTCAGAAAATACAGCTAAACCTTCATTGGTGTTATTAGATTCATATTTTAAATAATTAGGCTTAAATTCTTTTAACTGAATTGAAGCTGTAGAATCAACTTGATATGTTGACTTCAAATTATTTTCAACCTGAACCGTTTTTTCTAAAACAGCAGTCGTCTTAGTATTTAGACTATCTAAAGCTAAAATTTCTTGGTTAGCATCAGCGACAACTTTTAGTTTAGAAACAAACCATGCATTACCATTTGCTTCAGTATTTGTATATGGAAAAATGGTATTTTGCTCTTCTGCAATGATGTATTTAGTGTTTAACATATTGAGGACATTCATGTTGTTTTTATACACATGAAACTCTAATAACTCATTAACACGACCTAATTTCGCCGCACTATAACCCATCAATGAATTATGATAATAAGCAGCTTTTGCTGGCATCCGTTGCCCTTCAGAAGACATATCCATCACTCTAAAATGGCTTTTGTCTTTTAAGATTTCTTTATCCGCTTGATTAGGTTGATAAGGTTTATCTACTTTAACAGCTGATATAAAATTATCATTGTTAACATACTTTTTATCAACAGTAACTAAATCAAATAGAATTAATACTGCAAATACAACAACAACTAAATTTTCAGATAATTTTTTCTTTAAGAATAAGTAAATAGTTCCTGCAGATAACAACACCAAAATCAAGGTTCTAAAGGTATCTGCCGTCATTAAGGATTTTCTGTCTTCAATAACAGAATCCATAAAGGCTTGTCCATAAGCACTAATATATTGGTCATCTCTTAAGCCTTCAAAATCAAATAACGTAGATTTAAATACTAAAAATATTAAAGCTAAACCTGCTGTGATTGCTACAGAATATAACAATGCTTTAAGTTTTTCTTCATCTTTCTGAAAGTCATTAAACAAACGAGATAACGCAAAAATCCCTAATACCGGAATACACAACTCTAGTATAACTTGAATTGAACTCACTGCTCTAAATTTATTATAAAACGGCACATAGTCAATAAAGAAATCCGTTAAAAAACCTAGATTTTTCCCATAAGATAATAAAAGTGATAGAATAGTTCCGCCTACTAACCACCATTTTAATCTTCCTTTTACTAAAAACAAACCTAAAACAAATAGAAATATAATTACTGCACCAACATAAGCAGGTGCTTCCACTATAGGTTGATTTCCCCAATACATTGGTGCATTTCTGGCTGCATCTAAAGCTTCCATTGGTGAAGCTCCAAGATTAATATAGGCTTCGTAAGTTTCAGAATCTTTACCTACATCTTCATAGTTTCCTCCACCCATAAATTTTGGAATATAAAGATTAAAGGATTCTAAAATACCATAACTATACTCTGTAATATAACCTCTATCTAAACCTGTCGTCACCTCTTTTGGTGAACCATCTGTATTTATAGTTAAGTCACTTTGTCCACGAGCACTTTCTTTCACATACTCTTGTGTTGCCATAATACCTGTTGCATTAAGACCAACGGCTAATATCGCAGCAACGGTTAATAAACCAACTGATTTAAAGAAATGAGGTAATACTTTTTTTCTGTAAGCATCTATCAAATAAGCCAACCCTAGAACTAATATTAGTAAAAGAAGATAATAGGTCATTTGCGGATGATTTGCCACTATCTGAAGGCCTAAAGCAATCGAAGTTAGTAGAAACCCAAAAATGTATTTCTTTCTAAACGTGAGGACAATACCTGATAAAACCAAAGGCATATAAGCAATAGCATGCGCTTTAGAATTATGACCAACACCTAATATAATTATAAGATAAGTGGAAAATCCAAAAGCTAATGCACCAAGTGCAGCGAGTTTAAAGTCTACTTTTAAAGCCAATAACAGAATATAAAACCCTATAAAATATAAGAATAGATAATCTGCTGGTCTTGGCAAAAAACGTAATGCTAAGTCGAGTTTTTTAATATAATTATGTGGATATTTTGCTCCTAACTGATACGTTGGCATACCACCAAAAGCACTGTTAGTCCAATACGTTTCTTCACCTGTAGTTTTGGCAAACTCTTTTTGTTGCTGAGCCATACCAATGTAATGCATTATATCACTTTGATTGATTTTTTTGCCTTGAAGAACAGGACTAAAATAAGCTAGAGAAACAACTACAAATCCTATTAGAATTAAGACATGTGGCAATATACGTTTAATGGAAAATGACATGAGAATGCTTTAAGTTGAATGATTCTGAAAAGTAGTTATTTTTTTTGAAACATTGCTAAAGTTTCCTTTTTACTGAATCAAACTCAGCATTAACCAAAGGAATCTAGCTATTCTATTTCTTCGTAATCTATATACTCGCCTACTTTTGAGTTGGAAGATTTATTTTCGTTAGGCATTTTATCAATAACCGTTTCGCCTTCTGTTTGTTTTTGTTGTTGTCTTTGCTGGTTTGGGTTTTGGAATCCGCCAAATTGACCTCCGAATTTCTCTTCAGCTTTCTTGGCTACAAAACGCACTAATAACGGCGCAAAAAGACGTGATAAAACCTTAAAACCGTAGTAAACCAATAAAATAATTAATATAGTTTTCAATAATCCCATGGACTAAGCTTCTTAAATGATAAAATTTATATTATTCAAAAATACAATTATCAACATTTATAATACGTTATAATTCCTTAAAAAAACTATAAAATCTATATATTTGACTCAAATCTACAATAGACTGAATGGTTTTAAATCCTTAAAAAAATGAGAATACTCAAATCAACCCTTATTTTATTACTTACAATTTCCTTTAACGCTGCTTTTGCTCAATATACAGAAGTGATTAATTCTAATCGTCCTGGTGTGTCAAAAAGTGCATTTTCTGTTGGTACAGGAATTGTTCAATTTGAAACTGGAGCATATACTGTGAAAGAAGAACATGCACTAAGCAATTATGAAGTTTCTGGCTTTGGTCTCGATTTTGGACTGCGATATGGTTTACTTTTTGAAGAATTAGAATTGTCGCTTGATGGTGTTTACCAGAATGATACTTTTACTGATTATAATGGATTAATTCCGAATGAAAATAAACGTTCAAATTTTAAGAGTTTAACTATCGGTGCTAAATACTTAGTTTATGACCCTTATAAAAATGCAGAAGAAGCAAAACCTAATATTTACAGTTACCATGCAAACAGAAAATTCAATTGGAAATCATTAATACCTGCAGTTTCTATTTATGCAGGTGCAAATTTTGACACTAAAAATAATCCTTATACAGATTATGGTATTGAAGGTTTTAGTCCAAAAATAATGATTGCAACTCAAAACAACTTTAATGGTGGTTGGGTTTTTGTAATGAACTTAATAAAGGATAGAATTGGGACAGACCAATCCGATTTTTCATATATCTTAACCTTAACACACTCTTTTACGCCTCAATGGGTTGTTTTTGGAGAAACGCAAGGTATACAAAGTGATTTTTATGCAGATAATATATTTAGGTTTGGAGGCGCTTACCTTTGGACACAAAACTTTCAATTAGATGCTAATATCGCTTTCAATACAAAAGATACACCAACAGTTTTTAATATTGCCTTTGGAGCGTCTTACCGCTTAGACTTCCATAAAGACAAGAAGATTGATAACGGTAATTCTGCAAAAGACGGAAATGGTAAAATGCGAAAACCAAAAAAGGACAAAAAGAAGAAAGAGAAAAAAACAGATGATTTTGATTCTTAATTAATAGCTTTCCTAACTACATGATTACAATAAAAGAAGCCACTTCAAAAAAGGATTTAAAGGCATTTGTTAAATTTCCTTTTTCTATTTACAAAGACTCTAAATATTGGGTTCCGCCAATTATTAAACAAGAACTAGAGACTTTTAATAAAGATAAAAATCCCATTTTTAAAGATGCAGAAGCGCGCTTTTTCTTAGCTTATAAAAGTGATGAAATTGTCGGTAGAATTGCAGCTATTGTTAATTGGCTAGAAGTCGACAAACAAAACATCAAAAAAATGCGTTTTGGTTGGTTTGATTTTATTGATAATACTGAAGTAAGTAAAGCTTTACTGGAAACCGTTGAAAAGATAGGAAGAGAACATCAATTAAGTTACATCGAAGGCCCTGTTGGTTTTTCAAACTTAGATAAAGTTGGTGTAATGACTGAAGGTTTTGACCATTTGGCAACAATGATTACCTGGTATAATCACCCTTACTATGTTAATCATTACAACGAACACAATTATCAAATTGAAAAAGAATACTCAGAAAGTAAATTTCCTTTTGCAAATGTAAAGCCTGAATTTTTTAAAAAAGCACAAGAACTCATTAAGCGACGTTATAAGTTAACGGCTCTTAAGTTTACAAAAACGGAAGAAGTAATGCCTTACGTGGATCGCATGTTCGATTTATTTAATGAAAGTTACGCTTCTTTATCTTCTTTTGTCGAAATCACAGACATACAAAAGGAATATTTTAAAAAGAAATTTATAAGTTTTGTTAATCCTGAATACATCAAATTTGTAGTTGACGAAAACGATACGCTTGTAGGCTTCGCTATTGTAATGCCTAGGTTTGCTGAAGCTATACAAAAAACTAAAGGTAAATTATTTCCATTTGGCTTTACACACATCTTAAAAGCTAAAAAGAATAGTAAAGACGTAATATTCTATTTAATAGGTATTCATCCAGATTATCAAAATAAGGGTGTACATGCCGTAATATTTAATGAATATTACGAAACCTTTAAAGAAAAAGGTATCCAAACTTGCTATAGAACGCCAGAGCTAGAAGATAATTATGCGATTAAACAAATCTGGAAACATTTTGACCCTAAAGTTTATGCAAGACGTAAAACTTTTAAGAAAGACCTTAAGATTTGTTTAAGTAATTGATAAAATAGAAAAAGTTAACTAAACAAAAAACAGTCATCGCAATTAAAGTGATGACCGTTTTTTATTATCATTAAGTGAATAACTATTCACCCATTGCTGCGATTAATGCTGCAGACATTCTTTTATAAGTTCCGTTTTCTAGACGACTTCTAATAGCCTCAAAAGCATCTAATGTTTCTCTTACATCCTCTAACGTATGTGTTGCTGTAGGAATCATTCTTAATAAAATCAATCCTTTAGGTATAACTGGATAAACTACTATAGAACAGAAGATTCCATGGTTTTCACGTAAGTCCCTCACTAAAGCCATAGCTTCAGGAATACTCCCTTTTAAATAAACTGGAGTCACACAACTCTGCGTTGTACCAATATCAAAACCACGCTCCGTTAAACCAGATTGTAATGCATCAACAACTGTCCAAAGATTCTTTTTCAGTTCTGGCATAGTACGTAACATATCTAAACGTTTTAACGCACCAACAACCAATTGCATTTGTAAAGACTTAGCGAACATTTGAGAACGTAAGTTATATTTTAAGTAGTCAATAATTTCTTGATCTGCTGCAATAAAAGCACCTGTACTTGCCATTGATTTAGCAAAGGTTGCAAAATACACATCAATATCATCTTGTACACCTTGCTCTTCTCCCGCTCCTGCTCCTGTAGCACCAAGTGTACCAAAACCATGCGCATCATCAACAAACAGTCTAAAATTAAACTTTTTCTTAAGTTCTACAATCTCTTTTAAACGACCTTGCTCACCACGCATACCAAATACACCTTCAGAAATCACTAAGATTCCTCCACCTGTTTGCTCAGCCATTTTTGTAGCACGCTCAAGATTTTTCTCTAAACTAGCTACATCGTTGTGCTTATATGTAAAACGTTTACCCATATGTAAACGCACACCATCAATAATACATGCATGTGCATCAACATCGTAAACAATAATGTCATCTTTAGAAACCAAAGCGTCAATGGTAGAAACCATTCCTTGATATCCAAAATTTAAAAGATAAGCCGCTTCTTTACTAACAAAAGCTGCAAGTTCGTTTTGTAACTGCTCGTGTAGCTCTGTGTGTCCAGACATCATACGTGCTCCCATAGGATACGCTGATCCATAAGCAGCAGCAGCTTCAGCATCTACTTTTCTAACTTCTGGATGATTGGCTAAACCTAAATAATCATTTATACTCCAAGTAATAACATCTTTTCCCTGAAATTTCATTCTATTAGAGATCTCACCTTCAAGTTTTGGGAAAACAAAATAACCTTCTGCTTGTGCAGCCCATTTTCCTAATGGTCCTTTATCTCTATAAATCTTTTCAAATAAATCCTTCATGCTCGTTATTTGCTATCAATCACAATCTCAAAAATTCAAATTATATACAACCAAAATATTGCTTATTTAAATAACTAGTATTTATTAAAACTTAACCGAAGTCAGCCCTATAATCGATTTTAATAATTAGTTAAAATCCAATATTCTTTTTATTATTTATGGTTCATATAAAATCAGCTCGTATTTAGCTTTTAGAGATTGCTTTTAATAATTGTTAAATTAGTTTTGTTAGTGTCGACAAAATTAGTTAATAAAATTATGACCACATAATTTATTTATTCTAAGTATTAACTAAGTTTTAAACAAAAAAAACCTATCACGGAAATTAGTGATAGGTTCGTTTTTATTAATAATATTTTATTTAATATATTCTATAGTGGCTTGCACTTCTGACTTGGCATCAAAAAAGCCTTGATCTTCCATCCATTTATCGTTATATACTTTACTCATATAACGTGATCCATGATCAGGGAATATCACTACTATTTTATCTGAAGGTTTAAACTCACCTTCTTCTTGTAATTGTTTTATAGCTTGCATTGCTGCTCCACTTGTGTAACCTACAAAAAGTCCTTCTGTATTAGAGATTTCTCTTGCAGTATGTGCACTTTCTTCATCCGTAACTTTAATAAACTTATCTATTAAATCAAAGTCTGTTGCTGTTGGTATAAGATTTTTTCCTAAACCTTCAATTCTATATGGATAAATCTCTTTATCATCAAACTCACGAGTTTCATGATATTTCTTTAATACAGAACCATAAGCATCAACACCAATAACTTTTACATTTTGGTTTTGCTCTTTTAGATATTTAGAAATACCAGAAATTGTTCCACCTGTTCCACTGCAAGCAATAAGGTGTGTTATTTCACCTTCTGTTTGTTCCCAGATTTCTGGACCTGTAGAGTTGTAATGCGCATCAATATTTAATTGATTAAAATATTGATTAATATAAATAGAACCTTTGTTTTCTTCGTGTAAGCGTTTTGCAACTTCATAATAAGAACGCGGATCGTCAGCTTTTACATGAGCCGGACAAACATAAACCTTTGCTCCCATAGACTTTAACATGTCTATTTTATCTGCTGATGATTTAGAACTTACTGCTAAAATACAATCGTAACCTTTAATGATACTCACTAAAGCAAGACTAAAACCTGTATTACCAGATGTGGTTTCAATAATAGTATCACCTGGTGACAAAATACCTTGACGTTCAGCTTCTTCAATAATATGTAATGCAATTCTATCTTTTGAAGAATGACCTGGATTAAATGCTTCTACTTTTGCATAAAAATCGCCATCGAAGTCAACAGTCATTCTATTTAATTTGATAAGTGGTGTATTTCCTATTAATTGAAGTACATTATCAAATACATTTTTGTTTTGCTTCATAAAAAATATTTTTCAGTAACCTATTTATATATTAGACACCTAAAACCTCGCAAAGGTAACACTTTTTTTTAAGCTAGGAGGAAATCCCCTCTAAATCTAGCAAGAAAGCAAACTCTTCTGCATCTTCTTTTAAACTCTCAAAACGACCAGAAGCACCACCATGACCAGCGTCCATATTTGTTTTTAAATACAATTGATTAGAATCCGTTTTCATATCTCTAAGTTTAGCTACCCATTTTGCTGGTTCCCAATATTGTACTTGTGAGTCATGCAGACCTGTTGTTATCAACATATTTGGATAAGCTTTTGCTTCCACATTATCATAAGGCGAATAAGACCTTATATAATTATAATACAAAACATCATTAGGATTTCCCCATTCATCATACTCACCTGTTGTTAATGGTATAGAATCATCTAACATCGTGGTAACCACATCCACAAAAGGAACTGCGGCAATAATTCCGTTATATAATTCTGGTGCTTTATTAACAATAGCTCCCATTAATAAACCTCCTGCACTTCCACCCATAGCATATAAATGCTTTGATGATGTATAACGTTCTTTAATTAAATGAATGGAACAGGCTATAAAATCTGAAAATGTCTTTTTCTTATTTAGTAATTTTCCATCTTCATACCAATCACGCCCTAAATACTCTCCTCCTCTAATGTGCGTAATCACATAAATAAAACCACGATCTAACAAAGTTAATCTTATGGTTGAAAAATAAGGATCTACTGTAGAACCATAACTTCCGTATGCGTATTGTAATAATGGATTTGTTCCATCCATTTTAATACCCTTCTTATAAATAACAGACATTGGGATTTTATTTCCATCTTCAGCTGTTGCCCAAATTCGCTCAGAAACATAATTATCCTTGTCAAAATTCTCATCTAAAACTTTTTGTTCTTTTAAAACAGTCTTTGTTTTAGTTCGCATATTGAATTCAATAACTGAAGAAGGTGTTGTCATAGCATTATATCCATAACGTAATAATTCAGTATCAAAATCTACATTTGTCCCAGTATACGCTGTATATGTTTCATTA
>TARA_R110002033_G_scaffold151156_1_pt1 | contig 19585 bp, 15 predicted proteins | sample TARA_R110002033 | Tara Oceans TARA_R110002033 (sample SAMEA4397051) | marine metagenome | biome: Polar Biome; feature: [SRF] surface water layer (ENVO:00010504); material: water (ENVO:00002006), including particulate matter (ENVO:01000060) such as... | depth 5 m
CACTCTCTCAAGAAAAGGAGCCTCCGGCAAATCCGGGGCGGTTCAGACCTCGTGAGAATGACCAGGAGAGTGTCACTTGCCTCGCCCGCATGCCTTCCAGATCTCGCGACCACGGGACAAGCGTGAACTGCCTCGCATATTCGATCCGGGCAAATACCGAACCATGCCCATCGTTGACGGGCATCACTTTACCCGTAACCTCCTTGCCTGGCTGATACGGAACATAGGCTATACCACTTTCTCCGGCATAGGCGCGGCCATAGTCATGCATCGACTGGATCTGCAGCTTCTCTATCGCCTGCGGTTCCAGTGCCCCGCCCCGGCCAGCTTGTGCGATGCCGCGCGCGACAAGCACGGCCCGGCGCTGCTGAGCAAGCTCGCGCGCCTCTCCCCCAAGCCCGGAATAGCCCACCTGCGGACTGGTCTCGCCAGCCAGATGGCGATCCAGCCAAGTGAGGCCGTGCGCGCTGACCTGCGCCTGCAGGCTTATCGTGTCCATTCTGAGCAGCAATGTCGGCGAGCGTTTGGCAGTGCGTGCGGCAACTTCCCCAACGCGGCGGACGAGGTCCGTGCAACCGTCAAATCGTTCGTGGTCGCCCATCTGGACCAGTGATTGCCGGGACAGGGCAGCCAGTCGGTTGCGGATGAGCCCCAGATCCTTCTCGCTGACCGAGGGATTATGCTCGCGGTGATAGTGCGCTGAATATGTCCCGCCATATGCGTTTGCGACGTCCTCGATAACGCGGTCCATCTCGGATGCGCCGCTTGCACGGGGTTTGGCCTGAACAAAGTCGCCCGGTTCCAGTCCGGAAGTATGGCTTGATCCGAGTTCGTAGTGATGCACGCGGCCATCGAGCCCGTCGATGATCGCATGCGAGCGGTCTGAGAGCTCGTCATTGCGGGCGATTACCAGCAGCTTTCCTGTCACGGCGCGAGGGCTTTGATCCCGCTCGTCTGGCAAGGCTGCCACGCGCTCCAGGCCAGCCACGCTGAGGGCCTGCTCAATGCGCGCTGCGACCACGTCCCGGCGCTCCAGTGCGGCAAGCCTCTCAGCCAACCCGGGCTGCACCTGCCAGAGCGTGCCGCTAACAGGCTCTGCAAGCCCATGGCTTTCAAGAAAGCGAAGACGTGCCTGATAGTGTTCCCGGTGTCGGCGGACCTGGCCCAGATCCACCTCGCCAGTTTCACCTGCCTCACGGGCCAGAACCCGGTCGATCCCTGTCACCCGTCGCTCGCTGATACCGGCCGACAGTTTTGCATCCAGTTCCTGAGCCGTCTGCAGGCCAAGATCGCGGGTCAGGATGGCGCCTGCGCGCTCGCGCATGCCATGGGACAAATACTCTCTTGGAATGACGAGATCCTGGCCATCGTCCCGCTTTCCGCTCATCACGATATGCGTGTGGGGATGCTCGGTGTTGAAATGGTCAACTGCGATCCAGTCGAGCCGGGTTTCAAGATCGATTTCCATCTGGCCCATGAGGTCCCGGATGAAGGGCTTGAGATCGTCAAGCTTCTGCTCGTCTTCGGCTGAGACGATGAACCGGAAATGATGACGGTCATCCTTCGTGTTTTCGAGCCAGTCCTGGCCAGCCACGCCCTCGCGCTCTGCGTCATAGAATTCGGCGCGTTCCTGGCCCCTGCCGGCACCCTCTCTTTGCAGATAGCCGAGATGGGCCCGTTGGGTGCCCATGCCGCCTCCGCCCAGCTTCACAAATCGCGCCTGGATGATCGCTCTGCGCCCGCCGGTAAAACCACGCAGGGACGCAGACGATGATCTTCGCCTGGCACTACCGTTCGTCCGCGCGCCTTTCAGGAAAGCCCGCATGCTGCGCTTGGTGCCGCCGGACCGGTTGCCAATCCGCCCGAGCCGTGGCCGGAAGTTGTCATCGCCGCTCATAGGGAGCCATTCCTGTAATCCACGAAATCGCAATGCCTATTGAAGGTCCGGGATGGAGAGCAGCAGATGTGAGTACAAATGGTGCCAAATCCGACTCGCGCGTAATCGCCCGTGATGACCGCCATCCAGCCAATTCCGCGACTCACGCCCTCCGCAGCGCTGACTCGCGAAAACCCCTGATCCCCATTGCCATCCCGTGTCCTCTTGACACGGATGCTTTTATCTTGCGCTACTTCCCTTAATGACTTTGCCACCGGGTCCAGAATTGAGAAGTGCGCGAAGCTCATGACGAAGACCTTGCCAGGTCAAGCGACGCAAACACGTCCGGATCGTAGGGATCGACCGGAAGATTGCTGGCGATCTGCGCATGAACATGACGCCAGTAGGCAGGGTGAATGTCATGCACAACGTGCGCGTCAGAGATCACATCAATCGCTCGCAGGGCGCGTTTGACGCGCGTCTTTCCGAAAGCGTGGAGCAGCAAATGTGCGCCCGGTTTGATACCAGGAATCCGCGTCAGCTTCTCTCCCGGGTGACCTGTCTCGGCGACCACGACGCGCCAGGTTTGCGTGCCAAAACCATCGCCGCGCCAGCGCACAAAGCCAAAGACCTGACCCGGTTCGAAGAGATGCATTGTGCCCCGATAGGGCAGCCCGCGTGAATGGAAGGCACGGCCAAACAGGAGGCGGTCATTCGCAGATTTACCGCGAACGGTTAGGGTAAGCGTGGTCAATGCGGTCTGATCTGATGCGCCCGACATGACGGTGCGGGATGCATATTTTGCGCCAAACTGGGCAGCCGAGTTCACTTTAAGATAGATTTCTTGCAAGGGATTGCGCCAACCCGGAAGTCTTCCTTGACCAAAACAGCCAATCGATCTGACCGTATTGGGCTGGATGCCAGAGGCGCGCTCATCACCATGCCAAAGTCTGCAGATCCTGCAGCGCGCTCGTTATCAGTTTATGGGCTTCTTCGTTCTCATCCGGCATAAGGATGATCGCGGCGATGGTAAGCTTTAGAGCGAGAACTTGGGGTTTGAACACCCAACTCTTCTATCAGGACGTTTTCGCTTTCGGCATTCTCGAATGGGAAGAATGTCCTGTCATTCCAGACAAAGTGTGTGGCCGGGCAAGTACCGACGCCTGGTCCCGCAATCACTCGTCGCCGAACTTGGCAACTCCTTGGCGAACCTGCAGAATCTTGAGATCACAATCTGTGACCTCAAGTTGAAAGCCAAGATCATGAGCCAAGACCTTGTATCCGTGCCCCATGGGATGCCCGTGCAGATCGTCGATGTGACGGGCGTAAGGGTTGTGCTCGATCAGGACCTCGCCAGGTTTTTTGACGTCGAAACCCGTGTGCTCAATCAGTCCGTGAAGCGTCACCTGGAGCGGTTTCCCAAGGGATGGGCGTTCCAGCTAACGAAGGCACAGTTCGACGACTTGAAATCACAGGATGTGATCTCAAGCGGTCAATGGGGTGGCCGTCGTTCGCCGCCATGGGCGTTTACCGAACATGGCGTCGTAATGGTTGCCACGCTCCTCAACTCGCCCCGTGCGGTGGAAGCCAGTCAGTTCATTGTCGAGGCGTTTGTGGAGATGCGATCTGACAAGGAGGGGAAGGCGCTCCTGCCAGCAAGAATGAAATCAGATGCGCTGACGAGTCTTGGGTCGGAGTTCCTGCCTAAGCTGCGCGATCAGTTGTCCGCCATCATGGACATGCAGGCAAATCCAAAGCGGGGTTCGACCTTGCGCGATGAAACCGAGGAGCTGATCGACAAGGGGCTCGCCAACCTCAAATCCCGCCTCGCCAAGGCAGGCTTGGAAAATGAGGAAATCGAGGCGCGTATCCTGAAATTCCTGGCCGAAGCCGAAGAGAGTCGCGCCCGTGCGGCGACCGAGCGGGAAATGACTGAGAAGCAACGGCTGAAAAACCAGGCCAATCGGCTTCGCCTGCTTATTCGGGCCGAGATTGCAATGAGTGACGGAGACCTTGGAGACTTCCTGAACCTGCTGGACGAACTCGGTGGATGAGTCGGCCGGAATCCAGTCAGGATGCAGTTGCTGACACTTTCAAGCTGCCGGGCCGATGGTACAGAGTTTGCCAAGAAATGTACGTGCCACTGTTTTAAAAAGCCGATGGTGTCGTGACTACGCCTCGCGGGCGCAATCACCGGTGGGATCAGTCTTTGGGATTCCGGAAGAGGACATAGTGTCCTGCCCTTAATGAGCGCAAGGTTCACATAGACCTTGCGGGGAGCCTGATATTCGGATCGGCAAGCGTCAGGGAGACGTATTCCTTGCCGCGGACTTTGACTTAACAGTTCCCGCCTTTCCGTATCCAATGCACTCAAGAGGATATCGATTGCACCTAGTCCCTTATGCATATCGGTCGAAAATCCGCCAAATACGTGGATGCCTTGTTTCAACACCTATAATGATCCGGCTCAGAAGCGGCCGACTTGTGCGCTTGCCTGGCTCAACTTAAGAAAGGCGCTGGTGCGTGCTCGTCGAGTGCCATGCTCATTTGGTCCACGGTCACCCAGAGGATGTCCTCTGCATTGCCCGCCTGTCGCAGCAAGAACTCCAGAGCGTTCAGCCTTTTGTAGAGAACAGGTCCTTCCTCTGCGCCCCCGTCGGCAAGTGTCAGGTCGACAATTGCTCTTACTGCTGTCAACACGCCATCTAGGTCTGTAAGGGCGCGTTCGGCGTCCGAGCCAACCTCCCCGAGTGTTTTGATGATCTCCCGCTTAACTATCGATTTTTTCCGGGCCTTCTTTCCCATTGCTTATTCCTCGATGAGCGCAGATGTCATCGGTCAGGGGCGTCAGGAAGTAGCCTGCCCCTCCGGAATCTGTTACGCATGAAATTGCACTTTCTGGATAATAAAACACCCGGAGAGAGTCAACTAGAAAGTGGAATAAAAGACATAAAAAGTGTAATTATGATCTCTGCGCAATTGCGAGCCGCCCGAGCAATGCTGAACTGGAGCCAGTCCGAGCTTGCCCTCAGGGCTGATATGTCCGTTGAAACCATCAAGCGCTTGGAAAGCATGCCAGATACCTTAGCCGCGACAAAAGTTTCCACGCTGAACGCAATCACCAGCGCATTTTTAGATGCGGGTGTGGAGTTCACAAACGGAGATGCGCCAGGCGTCAGGTTGCGAAAGAAATAAGAAGCGCATACAAGCGCAAACCGGCAGACAGCGTAGCTCGGTGGCTTGGCATCAGGGCTAAGCTTAGTTCGGCCAATCTGGCTCGGCACTGCGAATCAGCCAGTTGTGGCAAGGTGCCTAATCAACGAACGGCAAGCAATCTCGCCAAGGTGCGAAGCTTCTCCAAGAAAGTTTCGAGTGATGCTGCCCGGCTGGTTCCCGCAGTATGAGCAAGGCGCCGGAAATGACTGCTCTTCCCACATAAACGACGGTGAGACGGTAAAGAATTTGGTCTTTTCCTCTGCCGTACAGCGGTTCTGGAGAATCGACAGCTTGGTCCCGAAAGCGGACATTCAAGATCGATTCGGATACCCTATTGCGTCTTCACGACTATAAAGACTTGATATAGACAATCTTAAGTTGGACTTCTGAGGTGGAACTAGAGTCCAAATATCACGCGAGCACACTTGAGAATGAAGAAAATCGATTTTCACATTCACACTGTCCAAAGCAGCCTGGATGCACCGTTTTTGTTCTGCATGGAAAAGCTAAAAGAATACGTTAACTCGGCTCATCTCGATTGTATCGCAATCACGAACCATAATCTTTTCAACAAAAGCCAATTCGACGAAATTGCCGACCACATCCCAATCCCTGTTTTTCCTGGCATCGAGATAGACTTAGAGGGGTCCCAGGTCCTTCTGATTGCAGATGGATTGGAGTTGGCAGATTTTGAACAGCGATGTGCCGTGGTTTCGATGGCATGCGCGGAATCCGGTTCTATCACGGTACACAAGCTGTTCGAAATCTTCCCGAACATGGCCAAGTACATTGTCATACCGCACTACGACAAGAAGCCAGCGATCAGACCTGATACCTTGGAGAAACTAAAACCTCACGTTACTGCTGGCGAAGTCAGCAGCCCGAAGAAGTTTATCTACAGCCTGAAAGACAAAGATCGCTTAGTGCCCGTCTACTTTAGCGACAGTCGGATACGGGAAGAGTTGAAGCTAATTCCGGTTCGACAAACCTACTTGGACTGTAATGAGGTCAATTTCTCTACGATCAAGCACTGTCTCAGGGATAAGAACAAAGTGTCTCTCTCAGAAAAAGACGGGAACAAATTGTTCCAAGTTTTTGAGAACGGCCAAAAATTGTCGACGGGTCTCAATGTAATCATTGGAGAACGCTCTTCCGGCAAGTCACACACGCTGGATAAGATTGACCAGCGGTTCGACAATGTCAGGTACATAAAGCAGTTTGCCTTGGTTGCCCGCGATGAAGAGGATGACAAAAGGCGTTTCAATGAGCTTCTCAGTCAGAAACACAGCTTGTTTTCCAAAGACTACCTTGCAGAGCTGCAACAGGTCGTATCAGACGTGCTCGATGTTGATCTTGATGCGGATGAACGTTCTTGTGCGAGATACCTGGACGCTCTTCTCAAGTTTGCGCACGAAACTGAAAAACACGATGCCTTCTCCAAGGCGGTACTATTTAGCGAAGAATCCTTCCCGGTCATCGACCAGAAAGGGTTGAAGGAACTCGTAGACTCCACGAAGAACTTGCTCAGGAATGAGGAGTTCAGGGATGTGATAGACAAACACCTCCCGGCAGATCGACTAAGGGCATTGTATACTGAGTTAATGCAGCTGTACGGACGCAAGGAAGAAGAGAGAAGCAAGAAAATCTGGATCAACGAACTGATTCAAAACATCCAAAGCAGACTCCGCACAAAAACCGCTGCTCCTACAATTCCTGACTTCGATCCATATCGGATTCTGATGAACAAGCGCAAAGTAGATAAGTTCAACGGCATCGTGAAGCTAGCGCGCAGACCGCGGGAGATATTGCGCAAACAAAAGCGCGGATTTGAGATCATAGCAGAGGTCGGACCATTCCGAGGTGCAGGAGAGCTGAAAAGCTTGAGCAAATCTCAAATTGCATTCAGCAGCGCGTTTTCGTTTTATGATGACCCCTACAAATACCTTCAAGGGTTGAAAGAGCTGGACAGTCGAATCCCCGCAGCTGACTATTTCCGATACCTTGTGAAAATAGACTACAAGATCACTAACAAAGATGGCTTTGAAGCTTCAGGCGGCGAACGTTCAGAGTTCTTTTTATTACAAGAAATCGAGAATGCTCGAGCATACGATATGCTTCTAATAGACGAACCAGAATCATCATTCGACAATTTGTTTCTCAAGAACTCCGTAAATGAGATTATCAAAGACATCTCTTCGAGCATGCCGGTGATAATCGTTACGCATAACAACACCGTCGGCGCATCTATCCAGCCGGATTTCCTTCTTTTTACGAGAAAAGAAGTCCAAGGAAAATCGGTGGATTGGCGGATATACTCAGGCTTTCCCACAAGTTCAGAGTTGCAGTCTGTCGACGGAAGGTCATTGAGGACCTGGGAAGCAACAATGGGTTGTCTGGAAGCAGGCTCAGAAGCGTATGAAGAAAGAGCGAGGGGATATGAAGATCTTAAAAATTGAAAACGGCTGCGGCTACTTTCTGCGTCTTGGCAAAGAAGAGTGGAAAGCTATCGACGAAATCGACAAGGATGAACTCCTCAGTCTTCTTAATGTTTTCCTGGATCACGATGTCGAAATGGATGAGCCGGATGAAAGCGCCCTAACAAATCAAGCTCATCTTATTATTTATCGCAGCATTTTTGAGAAGCTGAACACGCTGGCGGACAATAAGAGTAAGTTTCGTGATGAAAGCGAACGAATGTACTTAGACGAAATTCGCAAGTACTCTCAAAGATAATCGCCGCTAGCTTGACACATTGATCCTCCTGTCCACAGACGATGACTTCTTTTGCGCCCAAAGCTGACGTCCGCTCAGGGCGCAGAAGGAGACGAAAGGAACCCTGGCCGGTGGCTATATTGCAAGCCAGTGAACGCTGCAGCGTGCGTTGAAGAAACGCGTTTCAGGATTCAGGCGGGCCATTCAACGGTGTCGGGCGTATCTTCGACAGCTAGGCGATCCGGCTTCAGTAGGAAGTCGCAACGATTTGACTAAATTTTATCGCTACAGTTGGTATGCGCTCGCCAAGAATTGGTTCGACTGAGCGCTGGCGTCGTGTAGGAGATTTACAATGACGACCTCATCCTCCCGCGCTGCGAGCGCAGCGCTCACTGGCTATTACTATCAGCGAGATGTGACGGTCTGGGTCGCATTGAGATTGTTACTGCTCGATCAACTTACCGAAACCGTCGAGGTGGAGCCACTGACTGAAGAGGACTTGGAGTCCGGTTCAATCGAACACGATAGGAGCGTGCCGAAAGTAGGCATCCAAACCGACACGTACCGAGTGAGCCTGCAGATCAAGTCAAAGTCATCCGGAAACTGGACACCTGGTGCGTTCAAGACGTTGCTTTCGCACGGGACCGACCGTCCTTCGGCGATTGAACAGCTTGGCGATCCAACGCTCCGTTTCATGCTGGTCACCGATGCCGCACCGCAGGGGAATCTTGCAAACCTCACCGTTCGAGGATTTGCCGATTGGCCTCAGCAGACTCCAAAAGCTATCAACAATCATACGAAATTGGACAGCCATGGCCGACTTGGGATTATGCCAGGGCTGACGCGCGAATTGCTCGATTTCCGCATCGAAAAATGCTTCACGGAGTCGCTGAAAGTGCCGAGCACCCGATGGAAGGCGTGCTATGAATCTTTCGGCGATGACATCCTAGAGCTCATGCGACACGGTGGCGGGGCCATTTCCCGAAATGATGCTTTGGCTAAAATCAGCGCGCATGACGGCTATGCTGGAGCGTTTGGCGAAGCCGATTTCTATGTGCGGCCCAAGAATTTTGACGCGATCAGTCAGAAGCTAGCAGACGATCATGCTGTGCTCATCGTCGGGCCATCCGGCACAGGAAAGACATGGCTCACAAAAGCGCTGATCGACGCGTTGATGTTCCACAAAACCCAAAAGCTGACGCGTGAGGTTGTTTCTGCGGGTCCGTCCCAAATTATCGGATACAACGAGAACGCACCTGTGGTTTTCGACATTGAGGACCCGTGGGGAAAATATGCCCGCTCCTCGCAATCTGGGGAGTGGTCAGCGACATTACCTGACCTACTGGCACAAGCATCTGCAAACCGGAAATATGTGGTGACGTCTCGCTCGGACTTCTTTGAAGCGGCAAAGCCGAAGCACCTTGAAAAGTGGTTTGTCCCACTGACCGCCGAGAATTACACGCGCAATATGCGTGGCCAGATGTTCCAGCACCGGCTGGCCCTACTACCGCGAGCCAAACAGCGCTTGGCTGATCCTTTCCGCAGCAAAGTATTAACAGCCCTCGAAACACCTCTGGAGATTGATAAATTCTTTCTCTTGCTGCGCAATGAGCCCCCACCTGATCAATCGGACACTGTCTTCGTCCAAGACTGTATGGATCGATCCCGCGGCGACGTTATCGAAAACAGCATTGTCGCTCAGATCGATCAATCAAACGCCCATGCTGCGGCAGCGATCATTTGGGGGCTTTTAAAGGCGTTTGCTCCACTCACGAAACTACAAGTCGGTTCAACCCTTGGAACCATCGCAAACTCAGATCACGGCCTCGCTGACGAAATAGACGCCCTTATCGACCATCTGGTAGCCGGCTTCTTTTTGAAGCTGAAAGACGGTGCCCTGTCTTACCGACACAACCTCGTCGAGAAAGGCTTGCGCCAGTCATTCAGTAACAAGCGATTTGTGGCCCAAGCTAAGCTGAATCAGCTCGTCTCCATCTTGACGAGTGCAAATCCGTCCGAAGCAGCAGCACTGGCTTCCGCATTAGTCGACGATGAGGCTCTAAAGCTAGATGTCGGAACTGAAATCCTCGAGACCCTTGAAAGCAGGCTGCTCAAGTCTGCGCTCGACGCTGAACCAAAATACGTAGATCAGGCATTTTCCCGCCTCGGCAAAATAAGCCGCAAGACATTCGCCGCTGGCCGCTTGGTCCGTTGGCTCATGAACAAGAAGCCGCAAGATTCAAGCTTCTTCCTGTCTGATACTTGGGAACCGCTCGAGACCTCCGACGAATTCTACGAGGCGGTCGGCGCAAACCTGCAAACGCCCACGCTCATCCGGAAATTCCTTGAAGACATCGTGCCGTATGAACATTGGGCACGCTATCCAAAATTCACTGACAAGCTCTATCGCCTCGACCCGACGATAGGCGGAACATTCCGGAAAGCCTGCTGTGAAAGTTTCGACAATCGAGGGGTCTCTTCCAATGACGTCTTGATTGATGGGGTCATTCATGAGGTTGAACAAAGCAAGTCTGTTGTCGCAACTGCACTCACCACCTTGAAGGAAATCCGGGAGCGGTGGGAAACGGAGGAGCATACCTGGGCGCTCATCAATGATGAGTACCCGGATCAATATGCGCAGCACATTACTGAAGGATATGGAGAAGACTTATACCCCGCCGAGAAATTCCTAACAGCATATGTCGAAGCTGTCCGTGACAAGACTGGTTGGAGCGCGCTTCTCCCTCAGCTGAGCGACCCAGACGGGGCTGGCGTTTGGATCCAAGTGGCCGCCCGGGACAAAGAGACGTCTGTCGAAGAACTTTTACAGTTGGCAAAAATCGCTGAAGCGACGGGGCAAGAAGACAACTTTTGGCAGCGCCTGCACGCGCGCCACGAGGCCGCCATCACGCAATACGCTGCTGAAAGAGCGGTCGCAGCCTTAGGCGAAGACACGAGATTGAGCGCTTTGCGATACTGGGCTCACTGCTCTGATAGCGACGCTACGGCCCTCTCAATCGACCTGCTTGATCGTAGGGGACTCCCTGTTTTGGTAGCTTCACTTCTAGAGCTTTCCGAAACCGATAATTGCGATGCGGATGGCGAGCTTGTCGCCGCCATGTTGTCTGCTTTGCCTGAGGAAGATCGCACCATTGCCCATTTTATACTCCGCGAAGACGATGAAGGCGCCCGCCTACCAGAACTTTCAGAAGTCATGAGTTTGCAAAGATTTGAGAATCGACGACTGGTACTCGCGACTTTAAACGCGCGCGTAAGACTAGCGGACGATGTCCAGGACGATGTCATCCAGATTTTTCGCGACAATACCGAGCCCGATTTTAGCATTGGGGAGTGGTTAGAGGACCTTACAGTCTTCGCGGCAGCCAAGGGATATGAGGACGCCCTTAGAGAGGCCCTTCAAAGCCCCTATGCGATCGTCGTGAGTGTAGCGGTCAACCGGTTTTCCCCTAGCTCTAAAGCCCTGCCGGAACCGATAACGCCTCATTTGAAAACCAAGAGCCAGCCTATTGCCGCAGCCTTGATTGCACGGATTGAGGCAATCGGAGCCGCAGCCTGTCTCCCGGCGCTGATAGAGCTCACCGGCAACACAGTCCAAAAGCAGACTGACTATCCTTACGCCGCGCACTACAGTTTTGCCCATGACGCTGCGAACTTACTTTTGGATTGCGAAAGCCCTCTCGGCGAAGCAGGTCTCAGTCAGCTTTATGAAACCGGCTGTAAAACCAATGATCGTGAGCTGAAGCGCAAGCTCTGGGGGCTCGTCCTACAGCATGGCCCTCATGAATATGAGGACAAGGTCCTGAAGCTCGTCCTGTCAGACGATGTAACAGCGGAAATCAAAATAGTGGCAAGCGCCGCTCTTGTCGCAGCCAAGGGCCATTTGGAGCTAGGCAGCTTGTCCGCAAAAGATGCAAAGTCTATCCTTGCTCGACAACCACTGCAGGCAGCCATACACATGGCCGTGGTTTTAGGAACCATCTTGAATGAATCGCGTCTCGAAGAGGTTATGAACTGGCTGGCGATGAAGGCGAAGAACCGCCATGGGCTCCTCATTCCACTTGCCCAAGGCGTCCTAGCCAAGTCAGACGAAACTGAGCTCAAACCCCTGCACCGACTTCACCACAACATTCGAGACCAAGTCCTCGAGGCCGCGCAAGGTGGTGCCAAGCTCCCCCGGAATGGCCTCGAGGCGATTGGGCACATCCGAACACTCGACGCGCTGATTGAGTTCTATGGCGAGAACTTGTTTGAGACTAAGCCATAGGGATCTGCAGAACCTTCCAGCTCCAGCAATACCCCCGGTCAGATGGTTGCGATAGCACGTTTGAAGCCTTTCACCGCGCGCCGGATCGCTAGGCTCAGTTCAATGAAACCTAGCAAGGTTCTGTTTGGGTCGTTTCTACCAAGAGTTGCGCGGATCATCTGCTCGGCCTGTAAGACTAGGCGAAAGTCGATTTTAAATCTTGCACGGTCCATTCACTATCGATTGGCTAAACCATTACATCTGGTTATGCCCCGAATGAAGACGTCAACTGTGGGCGCAAAAGGAGGCGAAAAGATCCTAATGGTCTGGCGCGTGACGCACATTCAATACATCATGTCCAAATGGAACACGACCTAGAAAGAACCTGGTTAGCGGAATTCGCAGTCGAAACGCTGCTAGCTATTCCAGAAGGCTGTCCAAGACTCGAATTCTTGCACCCTAGTAAGGAACTCAAAGCTTTTCTGGAACCACCCTACGAAGAGACAAGTGATTACAATATGATTCTTCGCGTTGTATATCGCGCGAAAGATGTGGACGTGGCTGACGCCTCTGCCGCTGAAATCGTTTCGGAACTCATAAACCTCATTTCCTTTGCAACGCAGCTCCCGTTCCGCATTAAACGGAAGCGGTTCCTAATCGATTGGTCGACCGGGCAAGAGAGTCGAGAGGCAAGATTGTACTTCTACGAACCAAAACGCCAAGTCGTCGGCGATATCGAGCGTTCATTTCTCTCAACCATTGAGGCTTTGATAGACGGAGGGTTTAGCAGGTCTACAAATCGAGCTGTTCATTGGTACGCAGCGGGTGTTCGCGCCAATTTAATGGAAGACCAATTCCAATACTTTTGGTTTGCCATAGAAATCATTGCTGCGTCGGAACAAGCAAAGCGTGTGTCGGACAAATGTGCTATTTGCCAGACGGAGCTGTTTTGCTCGAACTGCAACGGCCCTTCGCAACATAAGCCGTATCAGTCTCAGAAGATTCGGGCATTGCTTACAGATCTCGGCTTGCCTACCGACGTTTTCGCGGGCCTGGAAGGAGCGAGGCATAAGTTGATGCATGGCGCAACGAGAGAGGAGCTGGAGGCTTACGCTCGGGATGTCGACGCGAAAGGCGGATTTTCTGTAATTGTTGACGCGGCAGGAGAAGCTGCTTGGCGTGCCATTCAATCCACGTTCGGACTTGAAGACGGCGCACGAATGAAACTCCACTTCGGTCAGACTGACACCTACGTTCCCGTTTCCCGATCAATCGCATTGGATATGATATTGACGCTTCCCGGAGATGCGGACCAGCCAAATCTGGATCAATTGAGGATGCCCAAGGTAGAGGCTTCGGTAATAGAGCGTTTCGATGACGGTGAGGAGAGAACAATCAGTTTCTGACTTACAGAGTTATGGCGGCTTTCGGGATTAAGCAGAAGCACCCTTGTAGCTGCCATAGATTATCCGACCGCGCGATTGGTTATCGGGCGGTCTCAAACTGACACGCAGCTGACACGCAAACTCTGAAACTGAAGGATTTTGCGTGTCAGTATATGATCACGAGAGACTATCAATGCGCTGTTTTTATTACGAAAGTCATTCTTCGCTCTCGTCCTGATCCGACTCATAATCGCGAGGTCGGGAGTTCAAGTCTCCCCCGAACCACCACTTTTCCTTCATGCATGGATCAATTCGCCTGCAGGGCAATGTCGGCATACTGGATCTCGTGGCGACCGTCGCCCACGGTCACGGGCACGACCAGTTGGCTGATGCGCGGCATGGGGGTGCGAAAGGCGACTTCGAAACTGGTCGTTACGCCGGCGGGAATGCGGGCCTCCCTCTCCCCGTTCATTTCCACCAGGCTCGATGAGGACTTTATCTCCTCCCCGGCTTCATCGGTCGCCCGGGCCCCGTCCACCCTGAACCGGACCGTCTCGTCGGTGGGGTTGCGCACATCGAAAACGCATTTCGGATTGTCCGGGTTGGCGCAGCCCAGGAAAACGAATTCCATGTCCCCCAGCGCGAATACGCCGTCCGGCACATAGGCCGCATCGCGCCGCAGCGCCTTGATGGCCGGCGGCTCCGCATCACTCAGGTTGAGGTTTGTGAATGCCCTGGGATAGGCCTCGTATTCGACATTGAGATCAGGCCAGAAGGACTGGAAGAATTCCGCCGGCGAGCGGAACGTCACATCCCAGCTCGTAACGATTCCCGGCGGCAGCTCCCCGTCCGACTTGCCGCTCAGGCTGAGGACCGACTGGGCCGCTTTTCGCTGGAGGCTCTGGCTGTTGAAGGCCAGTCCGCCATAGGTCGAGATTTTCCGGTCGCTTGTGCCGGTATTGGTCAGGTCGAACCGGCAGATCGGCGCGTCGGGATTGGAGCAGCCGAGGAAATGCACCGCCACATTATCCACCTCATAAGCATATTCCGGGTGATCCGCAGGGACAGGGCGCATGGCCCGCACATCCACCTGCCGTCCGCCGCGAATGGCTATGTCCCGGAATTCCTTGTTGAATTCGACATTGTTCACATGCAGTTCGAAACGGACCAGCTGGAAGATGTTGGCGGGGCGATTATAGGTTACCTCGATCTGCGAGGCCTCAAGCGAGGGGATGTTCCACGTATAGTGCGAAGAGGCGGCGATATCGCGTCCCTTGTCGTCCAGCCACCGGCCCTGCTCATTGATGGCCGACGATGAACCGATCCAGAAATTCACGGTGTCGGGCGTCGTGTTCATCACGGACAGGACGCATTTGGGCGCCTCGGGGTTTTCGCATCCCTGGAATTCGAATTGCAGGCCGGAGAGTTCGAACTTCGCCCGGGGAATGGCCTTTACCGCATTCTTCTCGGCCGTTTCGGCCTTCAGTTTCTTCACCCGCGTTTGCAGCACCGGATTGTCCGGGTCGAGTTCCAGCGCTTTCTGATAGGCTGCCAGCGCCTTGGCCGGATCGGAGGGAACGAGAATGTCGCCCGCATTGCGAAGGATATCCGCACGGTCGCGCGCGGGAATCGTGTCGCTCGCGGCGGAAGTCTCTGCGGTCGTGACCAGCTTTTCGGCGGCTGCTTCGGCCTGCCCGGAAACCGCCAGGAACCGCGCGTCGGTCAGCGTCGGGTCTTCGGACGCCAGGAGGGATGTCAGCGCGGCTTCGTAATTGTCCTGTTGATCAGCAGACACATTCTCGCCCCGGGCATCCGCGCCCGCCATGGCGGACGTCACGGAGGCCTGAACGATCATCGCGATCCGTTCCTCGCTGAGCTGGAGCTGCTCCTTCACATCGGCGCGGGTGGCGGCGTTCTGGTCGGGAAAGAGCCGCCCGCGGACTTCGTCATTGACGAAGACGTAAATCCCGAGAAGCGCTGAAAGGACGCCAACGGTCCATGCAAAGCGCGACCAGAAATGTCCCTTGGATTGATTATCGTCGGCCATGCTGCCCTCCCCTGAATCTCAGGAGAAAAAGCTAACCAACGCGTTTCCCAAGGCCAGAATTTTCTGGGTTTGCGCGGGGCTGCCCAAGGGCATGTGATGCAATTATGCAACACATCTTTCACCAGCCCTTTCCCGTGCAGGCCATGGCTGCAGGGAACAATAGCCTTGGCGTCCCGTTGGCTTTTCTGAGGCAGCTCACACAACAGGGACATTACCATGATTAAATTAGCGCTCGTATTTCTGCTAATCGCAGCAGTGGCTGGTCTTCTCGGATTTAGTGGTCTCGCTGGCGCCGCAGCACATATCGCCATATTTCTGTTCGCCGTGGCATTGGTCATCTTTATCGTACTGCTGATTCTGGGGCTTACCGTATACAAGAAAATCACGTGAGCGGCGGCAGAGACCCGTCAACCTTATGGGGCTTCACGGCGCGCCTATTACTGACGATTCTACTGGTCGCCCTCGCGCTGTTCCTCTGGGTGGTGAAGGATGCCGTCCTTCTTGGCTTTGCAGCGGTGCTGCTTGCAATTGCAGTGCACGGCATCGCGGATGCCTTGATGAAGGTGGCGCCGCTTCCACGGGGCGCCGCCTTGGGATTAGGCGCTCTCCTGATCATTGTCATCGTCACGAGTATTTTGTGGCTATTCGGCGCTCAGCTGAGCGCCGAGCTATCCGGCGTATTTGATCGCCTCCCGCAGGCGTGGGAGCAGGCAAAGGAAACACTGCAAGGCAACCCAATTGGTGCTGCTGTCGTCTCCGAAATTCAGCATCTCACATCAGGTGATAGCGGCGGATCTGCGATTGACATGATCTCGAGCGCAGGCGGCTTTGCCTTGCCCGCAGCGTCAGGAATGACAACGGCGCTGCTCGTTTTCTTTACTGCAGCATTTCTGACGAGCTCCGCGTCAGTCTATCGCCGCGGCGCGCTTCTCCTCATTCCCAAGGGTCCAGATGAAAAGGTGGGTGCAGCCCTCGACTATTCAGCGCTCGCTCTGAAAAAATGGTTGTTGGGCATAACAGTAGACATGATGATAATCACCGTTCTCCTGGCCATCGCGCTGTGGGCTCTGGGTATCCCTGCCTTTATCGGGCTTGCCTTGCTGGCGGGCTTTGCGCAATTCGTTCCTACGGTAGGTCCGCTGATAGCGGCCATTCCCGGTATATTGCTGGCTTTCACTCTTGGCCCCATGACCGCCTTGTACACAGCAGCGGCCTATCTCGTCATTTCACAGCTTGAGGCAAATCTGATCTACCCGATCATTCAGAAAAAGGCGGCCTCCATTCCACCCGCTCTGAATCTTGTGGCCATACTTGCCTTTGGGATGCTCTTCGGACCTCTTGGTGTGCTTCTCGCAACGCCGATCCTGATTGTCGTCACCGTGTGGATAACGAAGCTTTACGTGCAGGACACACTTGGCAAGGATGCTGCGATCCCGGGCGATTAGCGGCGGGACAGCCCGGCTCAGTCAGCTCAGCAAATCTACATTACGCCCGTTTCGCGCCCAGTTCCCAGCCGGTGTCTTCGTCCGCCATCAGCACGTCAGCAAGCGTCGCGACCAGTGCCCTAGGGCGGATGGGCTTTTCGATGAGCGCGGTAAACCCGGCCGCTTCGCAGGCGGCGCGGCGCTCGGCGCTAAGGTCGGCTGTGACGGCGAGGATAGGCGTCAACTGGTTCGGCCCGGTGGCGCGGCGCAGCGACCTTACGACCAGTTCTCCATTGCCCCCCGACATATGAATATCGGTGAGGATCGCCTGGTAAGGCTCTGCCAGCGCACGTACGACGGCGGCTTCCCCATTCTCGACAGTGTCGACCTTCCAGCCGGCCGCTTTCAGGGCGTGAGACATGACGAGCGCACTGACGGCATGGTCTTCGGCGATCAGGATATGGCCCAGAGTCAGGCTGCGCATGCGCGGCTTGTTTTGCGCCTGCGCTGCAAGGCGCGGCCCGGCCCGCAGCACAGGCAGCGTGACCGTGAAAACGGCGCCGCCGCCGGGATTGTCCGCCAGCGCGATCTTGCCGCCAAGGCGCGCGGTCAGACCCTTGGCAATCGACAGGCCAAGGCCCGAGCCGCCATGCGTCTGGGCCGTCGTGGCGCTGGCCTGCTCGAACGCATTGAACATGCGGGCCTTGTCGCTGTCGGAGATGCCACACCCTGTGTCTGACACGGTCATGCGCAGGGACAGCTTGCCCGCCGTCTCGTCGGTCGCGAGCACGACGCTGACATGGCCCTGCTCGGTGAATTTCAGCGCATTGCTCATCAGGTTGAACAGGATCTGGCGGATGCGCATGGCATCGGCCTCGATCCGCATCACGCTGCCGGACTCCACCTGGATGCGCAGGTCCAGCCGCTTGCCGGCAATCCGCGACTGCCAGAGGTCGCGCGCTTCGGCGGCAAACTCGTGAAGATCGAACGGGAACGGGTTGATGGGCAGCTTGCCGGCCTCAAGGCGCGACAGATCCAGCAGGTCGCCCAGCAAGCGGTCGAGATGGTTGCCGCTCTCGCTGATCGTGCGGGCGAGCCGGCGCGGTTCGGCGCCGGACACGCTGTCCTGCAATATGTCGGCGACGCCGAGAATGCCTGTCAGTGGCGTGCGGATTTCATGGCTGAGGAAAGCCAGGAAATGCGCCTTGTCGCGGGCAATGTCCTGCGCACTGGTCCGGGCCTGGGCAAGGCGCTTTCTGGCCCCCTGCATGGCTTGCGCACGCTGGGCATTTTCCTGCGCCACGGCCGAGAGGATTGCACCGGGACTGACCAGGCCGCTATAGCGCCCCTCATGGATAACGATCACGCCATCCGTCAGCGCCGACGTATTGCCGTCAGCGGCCAGCTTGGCGATCAGGGCGACGGATGTGCCCGTTTCCACCATGACCGGATTGGGCGTCATGAAATTGGTGATGCAGCGCGCGGCGTAAATGTCCCGCCCGCCCGGCCCGGCCATGATTTCGCTCAGTCGCCCGCGCGTGACATGGCCAAGCGCGGCGCCATTGACCACGATGGGCAGGGCAAAAAGGGCCGGATCCGACAGGAAGAGGCCGAGCGCGGCCGAGGCGCAGGTCTCGGCATCGATCGGACGGATAGCGACCGCAATATCCTCTATACGCACCGGCATTGCTTAAGACGCATCCCTTCCCCGTTAAGGATGGGACTTTCCGCCAAAATCGTTTACGCGCCGCAAACGTATCCCTAACGGAAAGTAAACCGGACGCCGGATGCAGGAACGCCCGGACCAATAGCCCGGGCGTTCTTCAGGTCTGCAGAAGGGGCGTTTCGGCCCGTTCGCTGCCTATTTTATCTCGCCGCGATGGGTGACGATCTTGTTCACGAGGCCATATTCCACGGCTTCCTCGGCGCTCATCCAGAAGTCACGGTCTGTGTCCTTCTTGATCTGGTCGAGGCTCTTGCCCGTGGCATCGGCGAAAATCTGGTTCAGGCGTTCGCGCATCTTGATGATTTCGCGGGCCTGGATTTCCACGTCCGTCGCCTGGCCGCCAACGCCGCCGCGGGGTTCATGAAGCAGGAAGCGCGTGTTCTTGAGGGCGAAACGGTTCTCTTTCTGGGCCGCTGAATAGATCAGCGCGCCAGCCGAAGCGACCCAGCCCGTACCGAGGATTTTCACCGGGGCGCCGACAAACTTGATCATGTCGTGGATCATGTCGCCGCTCTCGACATGGCCGCCGGGCGAGGAAATCACGAGCAGGATCGGGTCATTGCTCTCCGAAGACAGGGCCAGCAGGCGCTCGCAGACGCGCTTGGCCTGTTTGAAGTCGATCCCGCCGGTCAGCAGGATGGTGCGGGCCTTGAAGAGGGCTTCTTCAAGGAACGCATTCGGCTCGCCCATTGGCGGGCTTTCGGCTTCTTCGTCATCAAGGCGTGAATAAGGGGACATGTCATCTCCGGCAGAGGGATATTCGATTGGCACCATAGGTGAGGCGCCACGGCGCCCGGGTCAAGGCTGGAGAGGTTAAACCCGTGGAAAACGCTGTTTTTGCTCGTGTCCTTCATCTTCCCCCGCTTGCGGGGGAAGTGGTCTTCGGCCCGTCAGGGCTGAAGGTCGATGGGGGATTCGTGTGCGGGAATGCCCCC